>JACCDH011075690.1_pt1 | contig 30550 bp, 22 predicted proteins | sample 7442481 | NCBI WGS metagenome assembly JACCDH01 (sample SAMN15323433, study PRJNA562643) | freshwater metagenome | isolation source: river surface water | place: USA:Blue River Watershed | collected 2017-08-15
AGATAAATCAGGAGCAATTGAAACTGCTAAACTATCGCTTGAAGCTGCTGAAGAAGCTAAGAATCAAGATTACGTTAAAATGAATAAAGATAGTATTGCTGAATGGAGCAAGAAATAATTTGCTATTCATTGCAATAAAAAAATCCCGTTTCAATTGAAACGGGATTTTTTTATTCAGCTAACAAAAGCTTTTTGATTTTTGAATAGCAATCGTTCCAAAAGCCAAGCAATTACAATTGTCAATAGCGCACCTATGAAGTTGAGCCATAAATACCCTAATTTTTCTTCGCCACTTGGGTAAATATAAATGGCAAAGTAGTAAATGATAAAGATGGTAATTTGGCTAAAAATAGCACTGTAAAATATAGCATCCGATTGCACTCTTTTGGAATAAATACCAACCAAAAATATTCCTAACACAGTTCCGTAAAAAATAGATCCGATGATATTAACCAATTGAATTAAGTTTTCAAATAAGGTGCCAATACACGCAAAAAGAATGGCAATTATTCCCCAGAATAGTGTAAATAATTTGCTGGCATTGAGGTAATGTTTCTCTGATTTTTCTTCTCTTAGATTCCGTTTGTAAATGTCAATTGTAGTGGTCGATGCCAAGGCGTTCAATCCCGAAGCGGTTGACGACATTGCGGCTGAAATAATCACAGCCAATAACAAACCAATTAGTCCTTTAGGTAAATAATTTAAGATAAAATGAAAAAACACATAGTCTTTATCGTTCGTTTCGCTATGAATATCTGCTTTCGAAATGATTTCTTTGGCACGGTCTCTTAAGTCTTTTTCTTTGTCAGACAAGGCAATCATTTCTTTTCTAAGAATTGGATTGTCATAATCTTGATTGAGCTGGTCGATATACAAGAGGTTGATTACTTTTTTGTCTTCAGAAACCAGTTCTAATTTTTTTTCTAATGCATGGTATTCTTTCTTATAGGGCGATTTTTCGACTATAATTTTATTATTCGGATTGAAATTTAACGGCACAGGATTGAACTGAAAGAAGACAAAAACCATAACTCCTGTCAAAAGGATAAAGAATTGCATAGGGACTTTTAATAGCCCGTTCATCAATAGCCCCATCTGACTTTCTTGTACCGATTTACCTGATAAATAACGTCCTACTTGAGATTGGTCTGTGCCAAAATAGGCTAAAGCCAAGAAAAATCCGCCTGTAATTCCGCTCCAAAAGGTATATTTTTCTTCTGGATCCAATGAAAAATTGAGAATGTTCATTTTGTCATTGGCACCTGCGATGTGCATGGCATTGCTGAAATTCATGTCGTTGGGCAGGTAATACAAGATCCAAAAAAAGGTAATTAACATCCCTAATAAAATGATGAACATTTGCTGTTTTTGAGTTACATTGACCGCTTTGGTTCCACCAGTTACAGTGTAAATAATAACCAATACACCAATAATAATGTTGAGATAATTGATGTTCCAACCCAATAAAGCCGACAGAATAATAGCCGGTGCATAAATGGTCAAACCTGTTCCGAGCCCTCTTTGGAATAAGAATAAAAAAGCCGCTAAAGAACGCGTGCGCAAATCAAATCGTTTGCCTAAATATTCGTAGGCGGTATAGACTTTGTATTTGTGATAAATGGGAATAAAAGTGACACATACAATGACCATGGCTATGGGTAAACCAAAGTAAAATTGCACAAATCCCATTCCGTCATGATAGGCTTGTCCGGGAGTTGATAAAAAGGTAATCGCACTGGCTTGTGTTGCCATAACAGAAAGCCCTACCACATGCCAAGGGGTTTCATTACTTCCAAGAATATAGTCTTGAACGTTTTTACTTCCGTTGGTTTTCCAAGCGCCATAGATTACTATAAATAGTAAGGTAACAACGAGTATGATCCAGTCAAATAATTGCATAATTTAAGCGTATAACTGCATTATGAAATAAAACAACAGGATATAAATGGCATTAATAACGAGTACCCAAGTATAACTTTTTTTCCATATTTTGGTTTTTGACTTCATCCTTGATTAATTTCTCGTTCGTAGTACTAATTAAGTTTAATCTGTAAAATCAGTAGGTTCAAGATCAGTATTAATGATTGAAACTCCTTTTTGTAATAGTAAGTTGTTTGGGTAAATAATACGTTCCCCTTCTTTGTTTACCATACTAATATAAAAGGCACTGATATCCTCGATTTCGGCAATCACAGGAAAATCTTTGTCATGAATATGAATGGTATCTCCAATTTTAAAAGGGAAGGAAAAAAATAAAATAATCCCTGAGGTGATGTTGCTTAAAATAGACCATTGTGCTACCATTGCTACACCTACAACTGTTGCAATAGAAGAGATGGCCAAAATAATATCTTTGGTATCAACTCCCCAAATAATAATTAAAGCTACGATTAAGAGAATATTAATTAGTAAATGCAGGTATTTGATTACCAAGTTTGTTCTTCTTTCTATAGTTTGGCTCAGACGGGCATAGCGACGTACTAATTTGGTGGTAATTACCCGTAATAGTACTAGGAGTATCAAAACAATCCCAGTACCAATAGCTTCGCGTGCAAAATCGTTAAAAAATGAAATATACATAGTTAGTTGTCTAAATGGTTTAAATAATCAAATACTTTATCTGTGGGCATTCCCATTACATTGGTGTACGAACCTTCTATTTTGGCAACACCAACAAAACCAATCCATTCTTGAATTCCGTAAGCTCCCGCTTTGTCATACGGTTTGTAATGGTCTAAATAATAGTGAATGGCTTCGTCGCTTAAGGTATTGAATGTTACTTTGGTCACTTCAAAAAGAGTGTCTGTTTTGTCTTTCGTTTTAAAACAAACCGAAGTAATGACTTCGTGAGTGGTATTCGATAACGATTTTAAAATAGTAAAAGCATCTTGTTCATCTTTGGGTTTCCCCAAAGCCGTGTTGTTGTGCCAGACTATGGTGTCGCTCGTGATTAGAATTTCGTTATCAATTAATTCTCCTTCAAAAGCATTCGCTTTTAGTTCCGCTAAATAATTCGTTATTTCTTCTGCTTTCAATTCGGGAGGATAAATTTCTTCAACTTCTTTGAGCCGAATTTCAAAATCCAAATCCAAATCTTTGAAAAATTGTTGGCGTCTCGGCGAACCCGAAGCTAAAATCAATGAATAATTGGCTAATTTATTTCTAAGCATTGGATTGAATCGTTAATCGTGTTTTCCGTCAAAGTTCTCCATCCATTTCCCTTGTACTTTCATCACCTGTTCAATCACATCGCGAACAGCTCCCTTTCCACCATTTTTATGTGAAATATAAGTCGAAATGGATTTGATTTCAGGGCTAGCGTCTTGTGGACAAGTAGGTAAACCTACTAATTTCATCACGTGATAATCTGGAATATCATCACCCATATACAAGACTTGCTCTGGTTTGATGTTGTAAATATCGGTGTATTCATCAAAAGTAGCTACTTTATCAGGTGTTCCTAAATGAATATCGGTAATTCCTAAATTGCGTAACCGAACACGAACTCCTTCGTTACTTCCGCCTGAAATAATACATACATTATAACCGCAATCTACGGCTGATTTTAGTGCATATCCATCGCGAATATTCATTGTACGTAACATTTCACCTTCGGTAGAAACAAAAACAGAACCGTCAGTGAGTACGCCATCAACATCAAAAATAAAAGTAGTGATGTCGTTCATAATTTCTTTATAGCTTTTTGCCATTATCTTGTATAGATTGAGTTAGTAGTGTATAAATTTTAGATTGGGTAGCATCAGTCAAAAACTGTTGATGTGCCTCAATAGTGGTAAGGTCATTGCGTTTTGCAGGCCCTGTTTGGGCTTCTTTTGGCGAAAGCGTCATAATTTTATTCGCCGTTTCCTGAATTAAAGGTTTCAAAATCTCAAAAGGAATTTGATTGTTTTCACAAATTTCATGTCCTATTTGGTATAAATGATTGACAAAATTATTCACAAACACGGCTGCTACGTGCAAGGCTTTTCGTTGTTCAGAATTGATTTCGTACACCGCATTTGAAATGGCATTAGCAAGTTGGTTCAAGGTTTGTAAATCCTCTTTATTTTCGGTTTCTAAGCAAATTGGTATTGTTGTAAAATCAACTGCTTTGTCTTTGGAAAACGTTTGTAACGGATAAAAAACGCCACGACGATTTTTAGTAGCTAAAGCACTTAAAGCGACCGTTCCCGAAGTATGAACTACCAATCGGTTTTCAAAAGGGAGCTGTGCCGAAACCTCAGCAATAGCATCGTCAGCTACTGCTATGATATACACATCGGCAACTTGTAATTGGTTGTAGTCAGAAGTAATACGATTCAAATCGAGTAGGTGAGTGATACGTTCTTTATTGCGTGCCCCTGCCTGAACCAATTCGATTTCGCTATTCGATTGAAAAGCCTGAATCAAATGATGCGCTACATTTCCAGAACCAATAATACTTACTTTAGTCATAGTTGCAAATTTAGCAAAAAAATGAAGAGTTTAGTCCTCGTTATTTGAAATCATAACCCCTCTTAATTTTGAATTAAATTAACAAGTGTCCCATTATAGAAGTCAACATTTTTAAGTATTTTTGTCGCACTTTTACAAAATATAATTCCTTACTAATGGATAAAAAAATAAGCTCAATTTTGTTTTCTACTCGCTTAATGGCGGTTCTTTTTATAGTTTTTGCGGTGGCGATGGGAGCAGGAACCTTCATTGAAAGTAAATACAATACAGATACAGCCCGAATTTGGATATATAATTCGTGGTGGTTTGAAGTGATTATGGTGTTCTTCATGATTAATTTCATTGGAAATATTAAGCGTTACCAATTGCTAAAGAAAGAAAAATGGGCTACTTTAGTATTGCATTTGGCTTTTATTTTTATTCTGCTAGGGGCTTTTATTACGCGGTATATTAGTTATGAAGGAGTGATGCCCATTCGCGAAGGCGCAACAGAAAACAAAGTGTATTCTGATAAGACCTTTTTAACCGTTTTTGTCGATGGGGAGTACAAAGGTGAAATGAAGCGACGTGTATTTGAAAAGCCGTTATTGCTTTCTCCAGTAACCAAAAATGATTTCACACTTTCGGGAGAATTTGATAATGATCCTTTTGAGGTGCGTTATGTCAATTGTATTATGGGTGCTAAACAAAAAATTACACCAAATGCTAAAGGAACATTGTATTTAAAATTAGTAGAAGCTGGCGAGGGTGGTCGAGAAGAGCATTTTTTGAAAGAAGGAGAAGTACAGAATATTCATAACGTGTTGTTTGCATTGAATAAACCTACAGCAGGCGCTATTAATATTGATACAAAAGGTGCTACACCTACCATTCAAACCCCTTTTGAAGGTAATTTTATGCGAATGGCAGATAAACTTCAGGGTAAAGTCGAAAAAGACATTGTACAACCTTTGATGATGCGTTCGCTGTACTCTATTGGCGAAAAACGATTTGTTTTTCCGGATGTTCCCACTCGAGGAACTATTGCGTATGAATCCAACAATGATTTCAAAGCCAAAAATCACGAAGATGCTTTAGTGATTAAGTTGAAAGCCGAAGGTCAGGAAAAAGAAGTAACTATTTTGGGTTCTAAAGGAAAAACAGGTGAACCGAAAACAGTAAAAATAGGTAATAAAGACTATTCTTTCTTTTTTGGAAGTAAAACTTACGATTTGCCTTTTACTATCAAGTTGAATGATTTTATTGCTAAAAAATACCCCGGAACAGAGAAAAGTTATTCGGCTTTTGAGAGCCAAGTAACGGTTAAAGATTCGACAGATTCATTTAATGCACAAATCTATATGAATCATGTTTTGGATTACAAAGGCTTTCGTTTCTTTCAATCGTCTTTTGATCCTGATGAAAAAGGAACGGTATTGTCTGTTAACCATGATTTTTGGGGAACCAATATCACGTATTTAGGATACTTCCTTTTGTATATTGCTATGATGGCCATTTTGTTTACAAAACATTCTCGTTTTGCTGATTTGAAACGAAAATTGGAAGTCGTGAAATCGAAGAAAGCCAATATACTTTTGGTGTTAGTTCTACTGTTGAGTTGGAATGGCTGGTCTCAAGAGCACAATCATAGGCATGAGACAACAAATTCGCACAATCATTCCGGTCATAGTCAAAAAATGCCCTCTTTAAAAGAAATTGATTCTTTGATTGCAAAATATAAAGTTTCTGAAGAACATGCGGCTCAATTTGGGCGTTTGATTATTCAGGACGCGGGTGGAAGAATGAAACCGATTAACACCTTTTCTTCTGAATTATTGCGAAAAGTAAGTCATTCGGATACCTATAAAGGGATGAATTCAGACCAAGCTTTTTTATCTATGACGCAATATGCTAGTGCTTGGATTCAGGTACCTATTATTTATATCAAAGCTGGAAATGACAGTATTCGTAAAATCATCGGGATAGATTCCAAAGCGAAGTTTGCTCCTTTTATTTCTTTTTTTGATGCCAAGGGAAATTATAAGTTATCACCTTATTTAGAGGAGGCTTTTAAAAGTGCTAATCCCAATCAGTTTGAGAAGGATTTTATTGAAACAGATAAAAAAGTGAATTTGATGGAATCGGCTTTGAGTGGTAGAATTTTGAAAATTTTCCCTATTCCAAACGATCCAAATAGCAAATGGATTTCGTATTTAGAATTGAACGAATCAGGAATGAAAGGTATGGATGCTACCTATACAAAGAGTATTTTGCCTTTGTATTTTGGGACAATAAACACGGCCGCTATTTCTAATGATTACAAATCGGCGAATGAATTATTAGAAAGTTTAAAAGGTTTTCAAAAGAAGTTTGGAAGTACCGTTATGCCATCTGAAGATAAAATTGATTTAGAGATTGCCTATAATAAATACGATGTTTTTAAAGGTTTGCCGTATTGGTATTTAACAGCGGCAGTAGTGATGTTATTATTAACAATAGTTGAATTATTCAAATCCAGAAAATCGATTCGTGTAGCCATTAATGTGACTCATGTTGGTATTGGTTTCCTTTTTCTATTACATACTTTAGGTTTAGTTGCCCGTTGGATAATTTCGGGACACGCTCCTTGGAGTAATGCGTATGAATCGATTATTTATGTGGCTTGGGCTACGATGTTTTTTGGTTTGGCTTTCGACAGAAAATCAAAATTGACAGTAGCCTCATCGGCATTTGTAACGGCGATGATTTTGATGGCGGCTTATATGAATTGGATAGACCCTGAAATTGCTAATTTACAACCGGTATTGAATTCGTACTGGTTGATGATTCACGTGGCAGTAATTGTGGCAAGTTATGGCCCTTTTGCTTTGGGAATGATTTTAGGATTAGTTTCGTTACTTTTGATTTTGTTTACGAATGAAAAAAACAAAGCCAAAATGGATTTGAATATTCAGGAGCTGACGTATATTAACGAAATGGCATTGACTATTGGATTGATTATGCTAACTATTGGAAACTTCCTTGGCGGACAATGGGCTAACGAAAGTTGGGGACGTTACTGGGGATGGGATCCAAAAGAAACCTGGGCCTTAATTAGTATTATGGTGTATGCTTTTGTAATTCATGCAAGATTTGTACCTGCTTTGAGAGGGAAATGGATTTTTAATCTGATGAGTATGGTGGCTTTTGTTTCTATTTTATTTACTTATTATGGAGTTAATTTTCATTTAGTTGGATTGCATTCGTATGCCAGTGGAGAGGCGAAATCATTAAGTTGGATTTGGGAAACGCTAGGAGGGATTACTTTGTTAGGAGCAATTACGTATCCAAAATATAAAAAATATTATAAGAAATAAAATAGAAAAGGTATATTAATATTAAAAAAAGGTTCAATTAGTTGAACCTTTTTTTAATTAAAGCGTTTTTGTCGTAATAATCTAATCAAAAATTCTTGAGGAGATACACCTGTAACGTCTTTGAAACTAATAAAGAAAGTATTGTATGAAGTAAATCCAATTTCTTTGGCTAAAGATTCATATGTATTTGTTGTTAAATATCCTGCATTAATTAATTCTAATCCATCATAAATTCGAACAATTTTTTTGTATTCAGGGAAAGATATTTTAGAATGATATTTAAATAAGAAAGAAAGATGACTTTTAGGGATATTTAATTTGTTTGCTAAATCAGAAAGAGAAAATTTAGCATCTCGATAGGATTGATTATGAAATGAAAATTGATCTACTTCTTGCATATATTGAAATATGGTGTTTTTTATTTTTTCATTTAATTGATTGTCTTGTACATTGTTGATTTGAGATATAGGAGATTTGCTCCAAAATGCAATTGTTGCATTATTCATTTTCTTATGTTCATTTATTTTTGCATTTAAATAATTATAACCATATAGAATTTCAGGAGAGACAATGATTTTAAAGAAAAGAATAAGCCAAAAAACACTAGGTATCCATTGATAACTTGTAGCATACGCATAGTTGTCATTATTGATTTCCCAAAATAAAATTAAGATGACTCTTGCGCCAACAATAATTAAAAAAGAAAAAAGATAAATAGTCCACTTTTTAATGAGTTGATTTTGTTTGATAACCACTTCTATTTCTCCTTTTCTATTCCAAACGTTTTTATAAAGTATTTTATAAATTAATATATAATAAAAAAGGGTGTATAATGTAAAGAAGATGTAATAGTAATAGTTTACATGTTCAATTTTTAAATATTGATTATCAAATAAATAATCTATAATATTAAATCCAGTAGGAATAATTAAGTGAATTAAATTTTTAAAATAAATTGTTTTGCAGTCCTTTATTAGGTTTTCAAAATACAAGTAACTACAAGGTACAATTATTATTAGTAGGTTATTATAATCATGTAATATTTCTTCAATAAAGCTATTTTTTTGAATTTTAAATACAGCAATTGATAGCATGCGAACTGCTACAATTAGGAATATGATAACAAGATAAACATTAGTAATTCTATTTGATTTGTACCGTAATAGAATTAGAAATATGGTTAGAAATCCAACGAGTCCCGAAAATAAAACAATTAAATTTTCTATCATCATTTAATGTACAATAAATAATAAACTTAAATTGATTGATGAGGGGGAAATATTTGATATCAGAAGATTACTTTGCAAAAATAACCTTTTTTATTTGTTATAATGAAGCTCACGTAGCCTTATTTGTTCTTAAACAAGTTACTAAAATTCTAAAAAAGGATACTATTTATTAAAAAGATTTAATTTTTAAAACTTAAATAGTTACTAATTGTCTTAAATGGATTATTTAATTCTTCAAATTTTATCATGTGGTAAGTTGATCAATTTTCTGAAGTCTAACTATTTAGTAGTATTGTATTCTTGTAAATTCCTATATTTTTATGAAAAGAACATTACTATTTATTTTAATAGGTTTTCCTATTTACAGTCAACAATTGCATCATCAAATGCTTTCTTCACAAGGTGTTTCAAACACCCTTTTAAGTGGTGTTAAAGTCAGTCAAACTGTGGGACAACAAAGTGTTATTGGAAACTATAATTTTCCGACTACCATAGTTAGTCAAGGTTTTCAAAAAAATCTTCTCTCCAAGTCAGATGTTTTTGTTTTAGCAGATAAAATAAATACGATTGTCTATCCAAACCCTTTTGTAGATCAAATTCACTTTCACTTTTCGAAACCTTTAAATGGTCTTATCTCGATAACAATTTTTGATATTCTAGGAAGACTTGTTTACAAAGATCAAAAAGAAGTTATTAATAACACTATTAACATAGATAATCTTCAATTTCCTGATAATGAATACTTGGTAAAATTGTCAGGAACTAATTTTAATTACTCAACTCAATTAATCAAATCCAAATGAAAAGAAAACTACTAATTTTATTTTTTATCTTAAGTGCTGTTACTGCACATTCTCAGGAAATATCCTTTGCTATTGGGACTAATTTTACGCAGTACAATTTAAAGAATCCAGAGACATTTATTGGAACTCCGTTGCAAACGGGTTCAGGATCTAGTTGTGAAATAGCATATCTAGATACTACCAATGAAAAGAAATTATTTTATGAAATTGGAATAGGAATCAATGAATATAATGCACTGGCTGGAACCACTGCAAATTCGTACCGGTGGACTACAAAATCTTTTGGGGCACGATTAGGATTAGAATATGAATTATTTAATTTAGGTAAAGTCCAATTAAGACCACAAATAGGGATGAATTTTTCAACAATAGTGTATGGGAAGCAAGAAATAAACGGTGCTATTTTTGATATTCGAAATAATTCTGATTTTTCTGGAATTAAGTTAATTCCTTATTTAGGAATAAAGGCCAAATATAAATTAGCAGATAACACTTCAATATCCTTTGGTTATAATAATTCTATTTCTTTTAAACCGACACTTACAAACAAAGAATATTTAACAATAACTTCTAGTCAAATTGTTTTTGGTCTTCATTTTAACATTAATAATAAATAAATATGAAAAAAATAGTACTCTTAATTACGCTACTTTTTTCTGTAGTAACTTTTGCTCAGAATCAAGGAATTACCTACCAAGCCGTATTGTATAATACAAAAGGTGAGTCTTTACCAGGAATTAATAATCCTACCTCTCCTATGATAAACAAATCGGTTTGTTTGCAATTCTCAATTATAGATAGCAATTCACAAATAGAATACCAAGAGAAAGCTACAGTTATAACCGATGCTTTTGGAATGGTTAATCTAGTGATAGGAAACGGAACCCAAACAGGAGGATATGCTTCTTCATTTGCAACAATTGTCTGGTCAAATGGACAAAAAAAATTGAAAGTTAGCCTCGATCAGACAGGAAATTGTACAGTATATGAAGAGATAAATAATCAATTATTAACTTATGTGCCTTATGCTTTAAATGCGAGTAACGCTACTACTGTTTCAGGTGTTGTTGGGATTGCTAATGGAGGGACTAACGCAACAACTATTTTAGGTGCCAAAACAAATTTACAATTACAAAATGTAGATAATACTAGTGATTTAAATAAACCAGTTAGTACAGCAACACGAGTTGTCTTAGATACTAAAGTTGATAAAGTAACTGGTAAAGGATTGTCAACAGAAGACTTTACAACTGCTGAAAAAACTAAGTTAGCTTCTTTGACAGGTACTCCTGATTTAAGCGGTTATGCTACTGTTACATCGCTTACTGATGCTGTTACAAATAAATTTGTGGACTTGACAACGAATCAATCTATAGCAGGAAATAAAAATTTCACCTCAGATATTCAAGTAAATGGTTTGACTATAGGAAAAGGTAAAGGACAAAATGATCAAAATACAGCTGTTGGTGCGGGTGCTTTAAATTCGAGTAATAGTAATGGAACAAGAAATACTGCTGTAGGTGCTTTAGCCTTAGCAAATTATGCTGGAACTACTTTTGATAACAACACAGGTGTAGGTTATTTTAATATGATTGGGTTAACTACGGGTTATGGAAATACTTCTCTTGGAGCTGAGACAATGTTTAATGTAGGAGCAGCATCCAATAATACGGCGATAGGAAATCAATCCCTGATTAATGCTGCAGGAGATAATAATGTTGGTGTAGGTGCCCGTTCTGGAGATGGTTTGACCACTGGAACTAATAATACATTTTTAGGAACTCAAGCTAGGACATTGGGAAGTTCGTCTACAATTTCTAATTCAACAGCTTTAGGTTATGATGCTGTTGTATCTACCAATAATACCATCCAACTTGGTAATACAGCTATTACTGATGTAAAAACTAATGGTGCAATTACTGCTACAAAGTTTAAAATTCCAAATGGTACAGCTTCTCAATTCTTGATGGCTGATGGATCAGTATCCAATTCTGCAGGGGTTCCATACAGTGGCGCTACGACTTCTGTTAATTTAGGGAATAATAATTTACAAGCTAATCAGATAACAACAAATAGCCTATCAGTTGGTAATATTAATAACATGGCTGTTGGAATGAAAGGAACTGGTGAAACTAATTATTTTGGTAATGGTTCAATGGCTTATTCACCTGGAGGTTTTGCCAATACTGCTTTTGGAACTTTAACGCTTTCAGAAACCCAAGGCGATGAAAATACAGCTTTAGGTTCGCAAGCTATGCGTAGTAATACTACTGGAGCTAAAAATACGGCTGTTGGTAGAGCTAGTTTGGGCGGAAATTTAACAGGGAGTAGTAACACAGCTATTGGTTATAACACTAGAGTAGGTAGTAATAATCTAACAAATACAACTGTTATTGGAGCTAATGCAATAGTATCTGCAAGCAATACAATTCAATTAGGAGATACTAATGTAACTAGTGTAAAAACAAGTGGTAAATTAACCACAGGTTCCATAACATTACCTAACACAGATGGAACATCGGGTCAAGTTTTATCAACAAATGGATCTGGTGTGGTGTCTTGGATTACACCATCTTCAGTAAATACTTCTAATTTAGTTGATTTGACAACGAATCAAACCGTTGCAGGAAATAAAACATTCTCAGGTATAACAACTGTTTCAAATACGACAGCTTCTACAACTACAACATCAGGAGCTCTCGTTGTTGCTGGAGGTGCTGGTATAACAGGTAATGTTAATGTAGGAGGTAATGAAACTATATCAGGGAGTTTAGGAATTGGAACTACTGCCACAAATTCATCTGCAGCTCTTGAAGTTAATTCTACCACAAAAGGAATCTTATTCCCTCGAGTTACACTAGCACAGAGAGATTTGATAGCTTCTCCAGCTAAAGGATTAGTGGTAATGTGTACTGATTGTGGTCAGACAGGTGGTGAATTAGGAGAGCTACAAGTATTTAATGGATCCAGATGGACTAATGCAGTTGGTACAGATGCTTCTGGGGTTTCTGCAGGGGTAGGAGTACCTGCTATCGGATCGAGTTTTCAGGGAGGTTTAGTAGCTTATATTCTAGCACCAACGGATCCAGGATATGAAGCAGGAAAAATAAAAGGACTCATAGTTACTGCTACGGATATCTCATCGGCTGCAGGAATAAGATATGATGCAGGTACTGCTATTTTAGGCATTAATAATGTTGGAACTGCTATAGGAACAGGTTTAGCCAATACAGTTGCATCTTATACTGCTTATGGAAGTGTAAATAGATCAATTCCTAAAATTGCCATGGATTATTCAGTCGTTGAAAATGGAGTTACCTATGATGATTGGTACATACCTTCAAGAGATGAGTTGTTAAAAATTCATGCAAACAAAGCTTTATTAGGTAGTTTCCCTTCTTCGAGAGGATATTGGTCTTCCAGTCTTTGGACAAATAGTCAAGCATTAACAATGGTCGTTTTTTCAGATACAAGAGGATACTATGGAGGAGATGGAACAGATGATGGTAGAAATAGAGTACGATTTGTAAGATCTTTTTCTATACCAATTCAGACTACTATAACAGCTACTAATTTTAATGGAAATGCTACATCTGCGACCAATGTTTCTGGAGTAGTAGCTATAGCCAATGGAGGAACTGGCGCTACCACAGCAACAGGTGCTATTAATGCTTTGTTGCCTAGTCAAGCAAGTGCTAATGGAAAAGTGTTAACATCTGACGGTACTAATGTGAGTTGGTCTTCTCCAGGAGGAAATACCCACTATGTAGGTGAATCGTATGGTGGTGGAATTGTATTTTATACTTATGATAATGGAGCTCATGGTTTGATTGCTGGCGTTGGAGGTAATTTGACTTACAAATGGTCTACCGCAATAACTCCTATTGCTGCTAGATCAAAAGGAGTTTTAGGCGGAAAAGTCAATTCCATGTTAATATTGTCTAATATGAAAATAGAATCATCTATTTATGCTGCTCAAGCTGCTAATGAATATTCAGTTACTTCCAACGGTTTTACTTTTGGAGACTGGTATCTTCCTTCGATGGATGAAATGTGTTTACTAAAAGATTTTTGTGTCGCTAATAATTCAAATATTTTAGTGAGTGGAAGAGAATATTGGACATCAAATGATGATGATGTAAGAAGTGATGGTGTTGCATGGCAATTTGTATATAATGGGGGAGCTACAGTATGTAATGACCCGGGACATAGAGTACAATGGAGATCTGTGCTTAACTATATTGTGCCAATTAGAGCATTTTAATTTAAAATTTTTAATTTCTTAAAATAAGCTGCCCATCAAGCAGCTTATTTTTTTTATATTTACATTAAAAAAACATATGAAACTAACTACTTTAACCTGTTGTATTGCATTTCTTTTTAGTTGCCAAAACAAAGCGCAAAACGCTACTGTAACTGCTACTAATTCTAAAATGACTCCTATGACGAAACAATCTATTCATCAATTTAAGGTTACTGATTTGTCTGGTAATTCTTTTGATTTTGCTTCTTTAAAAGGGAAAAAAGTAATGGTAGTCAATACCGCTTCTAAATGTGGCTTAACACCGCAGTACAAAGATTTAGAATCGTTGTATAAAACTTATAAAGACCAAGGATTTGTTATTGTTGGTTTTCCGGCTAATAATTTTGCTTCGCAAGAACCCGGAACCAATGAAGAGATTGCACAGTTTTGCCAATTGAATTACGGAGTTTCTTTTCCAATGATGGCTAAGGTTTCGGTGAAAGGAAATGATATGTGCGAAGTGTATCAGTTTTTGACGCAACAATCTAAAAATGGTGTACAAGATTCTCAAGTGGAATGGAATTTCCAAAAATATTTGTTGAATGAAAAAGGAGAATTAGTAAAAGTGATTTCGCCAAGAACGTTGCCAACAGATGCTGAAATTGTCAATTGGATTAAAAATTAAATAAAAAAAGGTTGTCTATTGACAACCTTTTTTTATAAAATGAGTTGAACAAAAACCGAGTCCAACCATCTGTCAAATTTAAAACCCGATTCTTTGATTATACCTACCGTTTTGAATCCGAATTGATGATGAAAGTCAATACTTTTTTGATTTTCGGCATCAATAACACCAATCATAGTATGTAATCCTTGTTCTTTTGCTAAGTGAATTAATTCGGTTAGTATCAGTTTTCCAATGCCCAATCCTTGACTATTCTGGTTGACATAGACAGAATGCTCAACGGTGTATTTATAGGCTTCTCTAAATCGAAATTCAGAGTACATTCCGAAACCAACTACAGCACCATCATTTTCGGCCACAATTACAGGAAACCCTGCTTGTAGTTTTGATTCTAAAATCGATTCTTGTTGTGCTAAACTCCGAATAGAATAATCGTATAAAGCTGTAGAATGTAAGATGTTATAATTGATAATATCAAGTATAGCTCCTGCGTCTGATTTTTGGTAATCCCGAATTGTAATTGCCATTATTTTTTTTTCTTTGGAGCGGGTTTCACTATTGTTTTTTGTCGTTCTAAAAGATCCGCAAGCAATTTATCAGCTTCTTTGCCATCCCATCCCATGCTGGTGCTAAACGCTTTTGCTTTTTTAGTCATAACAATAGCTAATGGAATGTTGTTTAATTTTCTTTGAACACGGGCTTCAAGTAAAATTCCGTCATACGATTCTTCTAATTCATTGGAATGTTTAATCCAGCTTAAGGATTGGTTCAGACTAGGTGCATCCGTTGAATTTCGCATTACATTTAAAACAATCTCTTTGATGTTTTTTGGGCTATTCCAAACGTATTTTTTGATATTTTCAGTGGCTACTTTTTTATATTGGTTCCAATCTTTATTGGTTTCATAATGATCTAAATCGTATTGAAATAACAACGAATCAATAACCGGAGCTGCAATCGTTTTTGCAATAGCACGTTGTTTAGTATAATTAGCCGTATCACTTGTTTTTACAATAGGTTTTAACAGTTCAATTACACTATTTTTAAACTTATCATTGACTCTTTTTTGAGATGTAATAGCAGCAAAAGCCTGTTGATTGTTAATCACAAATAGGTATTCTCTTGAGCTAATATCACTTACTCCATTAGTAAAAATTTTCCAATTAATCTCACTAACCATTTTTTCATCAGAAAGTTGTTCAAAATATTCATGTGCAATCGGATTTAATTCTTTCCTATCGTTACCTTTTTTAAGCGCAACTAAATAACGCATTAAATTGATTCCATTGGTTTTATCTTTTTCATATTCGGCTTTTAGAAAAGGTAATTGTTGTTTAGGATTTAAAGCGATTTTTACTTCCGCAAGAAATTTGTCTTTTTTTAATTCACCTGTAAAACGAGCCAGTTCTATTCCATTAGTGTCAAGCACTAAAAAAGTAGGGAAGGTTTTGATGTTGTATTTGCTTTTGAAAGATTCAGAACCTGCTTTTTCAAAATCTAATCCTGCAAAAACATAATTGGTATTCATAAAAGCAATTACTTCTGGATCCTTTAAAGTAGTAGCTTTAATGTTTTTACAATGTGGACACCAATTGGCATAAACCATATAAAAAACAGGCTTATTTTCAGTTTTAGCACGTTGAATAACAGCTTCTAAACCACTTTCATCAAAACGAATAGAATCTTGTGCGTAAATTGTAAAAGTAAATAATAAAAAAAATAAACTAATTAAGTGTTTCAAGTGGGGCTTCATAGCAAAGTATTTATATGTTGATCACAAATATATTTTGTTTTTTAGAATTCACCTCAAATTTATATTGGATTTTACTAACAGAATAGAATTACAATTGTAAATTTGTTCTTCATTTGAGTTTTTATTCTAAAAAAGAAGTATTGAACATCATGTTATACCCCAAAATACCTTTGGCGCAAAGCCTCTTGGAGATTTTTTTAGCCAAAGGAATTACTAATATAATCATTTCGCCTGGTTCACGAAATGCGCCTTTAACGATTGGTTTTGCCTCCAATCCCGCTTTTCAATGTTACAGTATTGCCGATGAGCGTTCAGCAGGTTTTTTTGCTTTAGGCATAGCCCAGCAAACTAAAAAACCAGTGGCTTTAGTTTGTACTTCGGGGTCGGCATTATTGAATTATTACCCTGCTTTTGCAGAAGCTTTTTACAGCCAAATCCCTTTAATTGTTCTTTCTGCCGATCGTCCTCAAAGTAAAATAGACATTGGCGACGGTCAAACCATTCGTCAAGAAAATGTATTTGCAAATCATTCGTTATGCAATGCTAATTTACACGAATTAGCCAGTCAAGAAAATGATATAAAAATTAATGAAGCCTTGGATACGGCTTTCGCCAAAAAAGGACCGGTACACATAAATGCTCCGTTTGAAGAACCTTTGTATGAAACGGTTGAATCCTTGTCAGTACAACCTGTTATCACTCATCCTCAATTGATTCCTTCAACTCTTTCGGATTTGAGTGCTTTCGCCAAAATTTGGAATCAATCTACAAGAAAAATGATTTTGGTGGGGGTAAATGAGCCGAATGCTATCGATGACGAAACACTTAATTTTTTTGCAAAAGATGAGTCGGTAACTGTCTGGACAGAGACGACTTCCAATGTGCATCATCCTAGTTTTATTACGAATATTGATACGATAATAACCCCCTTCACTAATCAAGATTTCGAGAATTTTCAACCAGAAATACTCGTTACTTTTGGTGGGATGATCGTTTCTAAACGAATCAAGGCTTTTTTACGAAAATACCAACCCAAACACCATTGGCATATTGATACATTACGAGCCTATGATACTTTTGGAGCTTTGACTCAGCATTTTCAAGTTAGTCCGCAAGCGTTTTTTAATGAGTTTCTTCCGTTGACAACATCGGTAATTAGCGATTATGCGCAACGATTAGAGAATGTTAAACAAAATAGGAGGGTAAAACACGACGCCTATTTGGCTACAATTCCGTTTTCAGATTTTAAGGTTTTTGATAAAGTTATTCCACGTTTACCTAAGAATAGCCAACTCCAAATAAGTAATAGTTCTGCCATTCGTTATGCACAATTGATTCCAATAGATACTTCTATTGAAGTGTATTGCAACCGAGGAACGAGTGGGATAGATGGCGCTACTTCGACAGCTATTGGAGCGGCTGTTGCCAATAAAAAACAAACTACTTTTATAACTGGGGATATTGGATTTTTATATGATACTAATGCCCTTTGGAACAATTATATCCCGAAAAATTTCAAAATTATTCTAATCAATAATGGAGGAGGAGGGATATTTAGGATTCTCCCAGGTCATAAAGAAACGCCTGTTTTTAACACTTTTTTTGAAACTTCGCATTGCCTTACTGCTGAACATTTAGCTAAAATGTATGGTTTCAATTACAGTATAGCTAGTGATGAAAACAGCTTAGAAAAGGCGTTGACAAATTTATTTGCTACTAACGACCGACCTGCTTTATTGGAAGTATTTACACCAACTCGTGAAAACGATACTGTTTTGCTGAATTACTTTAAGAATTTAGTATAAAAAAGGAGTTTATTAATTAACTCCTTTTTTATTATTTCATAGGGATAGGAAATACGGGCAGACTAGTATGCCCTAATTCATCAACGGATTGTATGGCAAAGAAATAATTATCTTTAGAATATGGAATAGTAACCGAAGTTTCTTTTACAAAAACAGTTTTTTCCCAATGCGAAGAAGAAGTTTCTCTAATTAACACATTGTAACCATATACTTTTTTCCCTTCGGGAGCATTCCAAACTAAATCGGAAAAATTAGTCAATTCGCTTATTTTGATACCAACATTAGTTGGTGCTTTTGGCGCCCAACCTAAATTAGACAGAGAAGCAAGATTAGCGCAAGTCACTTTTCGCATGTATTCAAAATCCATGAATTCGGGTAAATCACCAAATTGAGTTCCTTTTTCAAAACGTACATCTTGGTGTTGATGATCGTAGTTTTCGTTCATTTCGCAAAGGCGAACTGCTGTAAAACCGTTTTGAGAAAATGGAGTGTGATCACCGCCACGTAAAAATCGGTCGTTTCGATAGACCAATTGAATGTTTAATTGATCTACATATTGACTAGTTGTAGATTTAATATACCGGGCTAATTGACGGGAAGGACTATCATTTTCTCGATTAGTTGCTTTACGAATTTTAGCTTCAGCTTCCGTTTCTAAATAGGGAATCGTTTCACTAAAAACACGTACGTTAATGTTGTCGCGCAATCCTGTTCCGTTAGATAAGCTATTCCCAATCATATCGTTGTTTAGCATTGCAACGATGTTCCAATTTTCTTCTTTGGCTTTGTCAGCCAAATGTTTAGCTCCATATAATCCTTGTTCTTCCCCTACTACAGCTACAAAAATGATCGTAAATGGAAATTCTCTTTTACACATGATTCGGCTAATTTCCATTAGGGCAGCTACTCCAGAACCATCATCATTAGCTCCTGGAGCATCAATGGTTGTATTCATTACATCAGAGGCACGAGAATCAAGATGACCACTAATTAGTAAAACTCTATTATCTGTTGGATCAGTACCTTTTAAAGTCGCCATGACATTGCCTAATTGACTGTCAGTTGCTATTCTTTTTCCATCAGCTTTAACAGAAAAATAATCAATTACTGCAGTCATTCTTCCATTGGACTCTTTTGCGTATTTATCAAATTCTGATTTTACCCAACGTTGTGCGGCACCAATACCTCTCGTATTGCTTTTGGTATCACTAAGGGTATGGCGTGTGCCAAAAGAAACTAGTTTGTTAATAGTAGTTTGCATAGTAGCAGCACTTACTTCTGAGATCATTTTTTTTATTTCAGGATCATTTATAGAGGTTTGTGCATTAGTTATTTGGAATGGTAACCCTATCGAAACAATAAATATAAAGGAAAGAATTTTCATAGCTATTAATTTTAAATTATTCAAAGTTACTTAAAGTGTTTGTTATAACAATATCATTTTTTACAAGATGAAAATTTAGAATATTGTAAGTTAAATAGAAGTAATTTTATGAAGTGACAACGACTTTCTTAAAGTATGATTTTTATTAATTGATAAAATAATTTTAATAATTCGTAAAGTATTACTACAATTACTAGTTATTTATGTCGGTTTCGTATTTTTTAAAGAAAGTTATAAAGTAATTGTTTTTTTCCTAAATTTAGAAAAACATAAAAGGATATTACTTAATGGGTTTATGCCTCCTGTTTTTTTGTGTATCGATATTATTTAACATTAAAATTTCTAAAGGAAATGAAGGCAAAAAAGAAGAATGTAATAGCGATTATTTTAGGAGGAGGACAAGGTTCTCGTTTGTATCCCTTGACAGAAACTCGTTCAAAACCTGCCGTTCCGATAGGTGGAAAATACCGTTTGGTAGATATTCCTATTTCAAATTGCTTGAATTCCGATATATATAGAATGTTTGTTTTGACACAGTTCAATTCAGCTTCTTTAAACGCACATATAAAGAACACCTATAATTTTAGTGTATTCAGCCATTCATTTGTTGATATTTTGGCTGCCGAGCAAACGCCTGATAATCCTACTTGGTTTCAAGGGACTTCGGATGCGGTGCGCCAATGTATGCCTCATTTTTTGAATCATGATTTTGATTATGCTTTAATTCTATCGGGAGACCAATTGTACCAAATGGATTTTAACGAAATGATTGAAGCTCATATCGCTGCTCAAGCCGATATTTCTATTGCTACTTTACCTGTAAATGCCAAAGATGCTCCTGAGTTTGGGATTTTAAAAACCAACACTGAAAGCTGTGTTGAAGCTTTTATAGAAAAACCAGCCGCCGACTTATTAGCACAATGGGAATCCGATGTGAGTGAAGAAATGAAAGCGCAGGGGAAACATTATTTAGCGTCTATGGGTATTTATATTTTCAATAAAAAACTTTTGGTTGAGTTGATGAAAAATCCCGATACTAAAGATTTTGGTAAAGAAATTATCCCACAAGCCGTTGGTCGTCAAAAAATATTGAGCTATCAATACGAAGGTTATTGGACAGATATTGGAAATATCGATTCGTTTTTTGAGGCTAATATTGGATTAACAGATGATATTCCGCAGTTCAATTTATTTGATAACGAAAATAAAATCTACACACGTCCACGATTGTTACCACCGTCTAAGTTCCAGAAAACGCTAATAGAAAAGTCTTTAATTTCGGAAGGATGTATTTTGAATGCTAAAGAAATTAATAAATCAGTTATTGGAATTCGTTCTAGAGTAGGAGTAGACACCATTATTCAGAATAGTTATGTAATGGGAAATGACTATTATCAAAGTTTGGAGGATATGAATGAGGATATTTATAATGACAAACTTTTAGTAGGTATTGGTGAACGCTGTTTTATCAATAATGCCCTTGTGGATAAAAATGTCCGAATTGGTAACGACGTTTACATCAATGGCGGCAAGCATCTGGAAAATTGTTCCAATGCCTTGTACGCGGTTAAAGATGGTATCGTTGTGATTAAGAAAGGAGCCACTATTCCTAATAATTTTATCATAAAATAAACAAGTATTTACTTTATCAATTTTTTTAAATTTTTCGGTGATGTAGGATGTATTTATTTTTTTACTACATTTCACTTTCATATAATTTTATACAATGCAAAATCAAACCCGTATTATCATAGAAAATGTAGCTCCTCAATTGGATGGAGGAGCTTTTGCTGTTAAACGAATTGTTGGTCAAAAAGTGCGTGTTACTGCGGCTGTTTTTTCAGATGGTCATGATGTGATTCAGTGTTGTGTGAAGTACAAATACCAATCGGATAAGAAATGGCAAGAAATCCGAATGACTCCAACGGATAACGACGAATGGTTTGGCGAATTTATAGTAGAGAAACAAGGATTTTATTCCTATTTTGTTGAAGGTTGGGTAGATTATGCTTTGAATTGGCAACACGGTACTGAACGTAAAATATTTGATGGTCAAAATGTGACATCAGAACTATTAGAAGGTGCTGAATATGTGAAGGAAATTCAAAAAATAGCCACTAAAGAAGAAAAAAAATATCTGGATTCGGTAGTACATTTTTTCACTACAGCTTCAGAATATGATAATGGAGTCAGAGAAGCTATTTCGCAAGAGTTGACGCAAATTTTTAAAAAATACCCCACTCGTTTTCTTGCCAATCAATCGCAAGAATTACAAGTGTATGTTGATAGAAAAAAAGCCTTGTTTAGCACCTGGTACGAGTTTTTTCCACGCTCTGCTTCTTCAGAGGAAGGAAAGCATGGCACTTTTAAAGATTGCGAAAAGTTGTTGCCAAGAGTAGCCGAAATGGGGTTTGACACCTTGTATTTTCCGCCTATTCATCCTATTGGGGAAGTCAATCGAAAAGGTAAAAATAATGCTACTAATGCCGCTCCTGGTGATGTAGGTTCTCCTTGGGGAATTGGTTCTCAATATGGTGGTCATAAAGCTACGCATCCTGAATTAGGAACAATTGACGATTTCAAATCTTTAGTGAAAACGGCTAAGAATTTAGGAATTGAAGTGGCTATGGATTATGCGTTGCAAGCGGCACCTGATCATCCTTATGTGAAGGAATTCCCGCAATGGTTCAAATGGCGTCCAGACGGTACGGTTCAGTACGCAGAAAATCCGCCTAAAAAATACCAAGATATATTACCTATTTATTTTGAAAGTAGTGATTGGAAAAATCTTTGGAAAGAATTGCTTAATGTGGCTTTGTTTTGGGTGGAAGAATGTGAAATCCGTGTTTTTAGAGTGGATAATCCACATACTAAACCATTTTATTTTTGGGGTTGGCTTATTGCCGAAATCAAGAAAAAACATCCAGATGTGTTGTTTCTAGCTGAAGCTTTCACGCGTCCAAAAATCATGAACGAATTGGCTAAACAAGGATTTAGTCAGTCGTATACGTATTTCACTTGGAGAAATACTAAAAATGAGTTGACAGAGTATGTAACCGAATTAACGCAATCAGAACAAAAAGAATATTACCGTCCTAATTTTTGGCCTAATACACCAGATATCAATCCGTTTGCATTGCAAAGCGGTAATGAGTCCGTGCATTTGCAAAAGTATTTCTTAGCCGCAACTTTGAGTTCTAGTGTTGGGATTTATGGGCCAGTGTTTGAATATCGTGTTTGTGAACCACAAGCTCCAGGTAAAGAAGAATACCTGAACTCTGAAAAATACGAGTTTGTGAAATGGGATTGGAGCCAAAAAAATAAAATCACAACATTAATCACCCGAATTAATTTGATACGTAAAGAACAGGCTTCTTTACAACAAACGAATAATATTGTTTTTTGTACTACCAATAATGATCAAGTTTTAGCCTATTACAAATTTGATGATGAGAAACAAAATGAAACATTGATGGTAGTCAATTTAGACGCTTTCAATACGATTCAAACTACCATTAGAATTCCTGTAGAACATTTGGGAACATCTCAAATTCAGGTAACTGATTTGATTACGGGTAATACTTATTTTTGGAACCAAGAGTGGAATTTTATAGAACTTTCACCAGAACTACCATTTCATTTGTTTAAAATCCAACGATGATGAAAGAAAAAAGAATTAACGAAGCCGAATTTCAAAATCCATTTGTTTTTAAAACAGATTGGAAAAATGCTTTTGAGGACCAAGAATTTGTAAAAGTTTTTTCCTCAGATATTTTAGAGAATTACATCATCAATAAACGTTGGTATGGTGGCAAGGCGAGTACTTTGAAGTATATCGAAGTTGTTGATTCGTTCAAAATTACTTCAAAACACAATAATTATTATGGGGTTTTATTGGAAGTGAATTTTAAAGAGGCTTTCTTCCAACATTATTTTATGCCAATTGCCTTCATGCTTGAAGAAGAATTGGATACCAATACAATTATTGCTCCAGTTGAATTAGGTGGAAAAGAAGGTTTTTTAGTAGATGCATTACATCAAGAGGATTTTAGAAAATTATTGTTTGAAAAAATAATTCATTCTAATGAAAATACAATTTCAAAAGTTAATTTTCATAAAGGAGTTAAATTGCCCGATATCGAGTACGTTTCTTCTAAATTCATGGGCGTAGAGCAAAGTAATACTTCGATTATTTACAATGAAAACTTAGTTTTAAAAATTTTTAGAAGAATTTATATTAGTATGAATCCTGATTATGAAATCAGTCGTTTTCTTACTGAAAGAATGAATTTTAAAAGCTCGCCAGAATACAAAGGAAGTATCAGTGTTAATTTTTCTGAAGGCGATATTACTTTGGGATTGATGCAAGAATTGGTTCCAAATCAAGGCGATGCATGGAAATATATGTTGGAAGAAGTGGATCGAATTTTTTCTAATCTGAATACTAAAAAGATTAAAATTGACAAGCTGCCTACCATTGATTTGTTTCAAAAATTACGATTAAATGAAGTTCCTCCTGAAATTATTGATTGGGCAGGACTAAGTGTTATTTTGCGCATTCAAACCTTGGCAAGACGAACAGCCGAAATGCATATAGCTTTAGGAAGTGATATTCACGAAACAGCTTTTACACCAACCACTTACAATGGTGATTATACGGTTTGGCTTAAAAATAGATTGACCTATCAATTTCAGAACAGATTGAATATTTTAGAAAATAATCTACATAAATTAGATGGTTTAGCTTTAGATCTAGCCAATCAATTTTTGGATCATAAAAAAGAAATTCGAAAATTATTTTTGGATTTTGATTGGACCAAAATGAAATCAGAACGCATTCGAATTCATGGCGACTATCATCTAGGACAAGTCTTGGTGAATGGGGATGATTTTTATATTTTGGATTTTGAAGGTGAACCAGAGAGCACTATTCGGGATCGAAAAGTAAAACAACCACCATTGAAAGATGTTGCGGGAATGTTTCGTTCTTTCCACTATGCTATTTATGCGACCATTTTTAATAATAAAGAGGCTTATCCGTTTGAACAAAAAGAATTGTTTAAAGCAGGAGAGGTGTTGTTTAAATATTTTGTTGGAGTCTTCCTTCAAACGTATGTAGAAGTAGCTCAGGCAGGTAATTTGAATATTGGTTACAATAAAGAAATCGACTTTTTGTTGAAATATTGTTTGTTAGAAAAAGCAGTCTATGAGCTAGGATATGAATTGAATTCACGTCCGCGTTGGTCCGTAATTCCGTTGACCGGAATTGCAAGTCTAATGGAATTTGATAAAAATTCGTAGTATATAAAAGTATATTTAATACGTAAAGAAATAAAAAAAGATAATGAGCAAAGTACAAGGTTATTCCCTTTTTACCGATTTTGATATTGATTTATTTAAAGCAGGAAAACATTTTAGACTCTATGAAAAACTGGGAGCGCATCCTATAGAAGTAGATGGGGTTTCGGGTGTTTATTTTGCTGTTTGGGCGCCATCGGCACGCTCTGTATCTGTAGTTGGGGATTTCAACTATTGGATTCAAGGTGAGCATCAATTGAATGTTCGTTGGGATTCTTCTGGAATTTGGGAAGGATTTATCCCTGGAGTTCAAAAAGGAACAACGTACAAATATAAAATTCAATCGGAGAATGGTGGAATAATTACTGAAAAAGCAGATCCTTTTGCTTTTTACTGTGAAAAACCACCGCTTACCGCATCAGTAATTTGGGATTTGGATTATCAATGGAAAGATACCAATTGGATGAAAACTCGCAAAGAACACAATGCTTTGGATAAGCCGTACTCCGTTTACGAGGTACATTTAGGTTCTTGGAAACGTCATGGTTCTGAAAATCGTTTTTTGACGTATTTAGAATTCGCAGATGATTTAGTCAACTATGTAAAAGAAACAGGTTTTACCCATGTTGAGTTTATGCCTGTGATGGAGTATCCATACGACCCTTCTTGGGGATATCAACTTGTTGGTTATTTTGCACCAACCTCTCGTTTTGGGATTCCGCAAGAATTTATGGTATTGGTTGACAAATTACACCAAGCGGAAATCGGAGTGATTTTGGACTGGGTTCCTTCACACTTTCCTGATGATGTACACGGATTAGGCTTCTTTGACGGTTCGAATCTTTTTGAGCATCCTGACAGACGCAAAGGGTACCATCCCGATTGGAAAAGTTTGGTTTTCAATTATGGACGAAACGAAGTGCGTTCGTTTTTAATTAGTAATGCGTTATTTTGGTTACAACATTATCACATTGATGGACTTCGAGTAGATGCAGTAGCTTCGATGTTGTATTTGGATTATTCTAGAAAAGACGGGGAGTGGGAGCCTAATGAGTTTGGTGGAAGAGAAAATTTGGATACCATTAGTTTCTTAAAAGATTTTAATGAAGCGGTTTATACTAATTATGAAGGAGTGCAAACCATTGCCGAAGAAAGTACTTCGTTTCCAATGGTTTCGAGACCTACATTTGCAGGAGGTTTAGGCTTTGGAATGAAATGGATGATGGGTTGGATGCACGATACGTTGCAGTATTTTAAAAAAGACCCTATTCACAGAAAATACCATCAAAATGATTTGACTTTTTCAATGACGTATGCGTTCTCTGAGAATTTTATGTTGCCGCTATCGCATGACGAAGTAGTCTATGGAAAATGCTCTATTGCAGGAAGAATGCCGGGTGACGAATGGCAAAAGTTTGCTAATTTACGATTGCTTTACGGCTATATGTTTACACATCCAGGAGCTAAGTTACTATTTATGGGAGCTGAGTTTGGACAAAGTGGCGAGTGGAATTTTGAACAAAGTTTGGATTGGCATTTATTAGAATATCCATTTCACGAGGGAATTAAAAAGTTAATTACTGGTTTGAATGAAATGTACAAAAACCAACCTGCTTTACACGAAAAACAATTCAGTCCAGAGGGATTTGAGTGGATTAATTATTCAGATCATCACAATGCAGTGATGGCATACATTCGTAAAGGAAACAATCCAAAAGAAGACGTGATTGTAGTGTGTAATTTCACACCAGTAGTGCGCCAAAATTATAGAATAGGCTTACCAAGAAAAGGGAAATTAGTTGAAATTTTCAATAGTGATGCTGAAATTTTTGGAGGAAGTGGCGTCACTAATTCTACTAAATTGGCCATAGAAAATTCTCCTTATGACGGTAGAGATTATTCAATAGAATTAAATTTGGCCCCTTTGGCGGTAATGGTATTCAGAATTTCGTAATTCAACTGTATATTTTGTTTTTATTCGATTTGGATTTTAATAGAGATTTAAAAAATGTAAATTTGTAATTCTTAAATCTAAATCGAATGAAAAAATATTTTTTACTTGGACTATCCGCTTTCGGATTATTAGTTTCTTGTGCAACCAACCCATTGACAGGAAAATCTACTCTTAATTTTGTTTCTAATTCAGAATTATTTCCGTTATCATTTCAACAATACGGAACATTTTTAAAAGAGAACAAAGTAATTACGGGTACCGCTGACGCAAAATTGGTAGAAAAAGTGGGTGTCAGAATTAAATTAGCTGCTGAAAAATATTTGAATTATTTAGGACAAACCCAATATTTGAAAGACTACGCTTGGGAATACAAATTGGTTGAAAGCAAAGATATCAACGCATGGTGTATGCCAGGAGGTAAAATTGTAGTCTATTCAGGAATACTACCCGTTACATTAAATGAAGCAGGATTAGCAACGGTTATGGGACACGAAGTTTCTCACGCTTTGGCCAATCACGGAGCTCAGCGAATGAGTGCTGCTCAGTTGCAACAGATGGGAGCCGTAGGTATTGCGCTAGCAACAGGCAAAGAAAGTGCAGACAGACAAGAAATGTGGCAAAAATATTACGGTATAGGCTCTCAAGTTGGAGTTATGTTACCTTTTAGTAGAAGTCATGAAAGTGAAGCTGATAAAATAGGACTAGCATTGATGGCTATTGCAGGTTATAATGTTGAAGAATCTATTGTTTTTTGGGAAAGAATGGCTGCCAAATCATCCGGAAAAACGCAACCAGAATTTTTGAGTACACACCCTTCAGATGCTACCCGTATTGCCGATTTAAAGGCTCTAATTCCAGAGGCAAAAGCGATTGCTGCTAAAGTGGGAATTATCGCTAACTAATAAAATTACAGGTAGTAAAAAAGCTATTCTTTAACAAAAGAGTAGCTTTTTTTTTATGAAATACCGTTTAATCTTCAAATTATAGTGTGTTTTTGTGATACTAATTAAAAAATAAATAAATTAGTCCCCTAAACCAAAACAATTATGGCAGATTTACCAAAAGGGGATAAGAAATTGTTGAATGCTTGGGCATTTTACGATTGGGCAAATTCAGTGTATTCATTAGTGATTTCTTCGGCTGTTTTTCCTATTTTTTATGAAGCGCTATTTTCAGAACGCAGTCATTATATCACTGTTTTTGGTTTTTCGCTTAAAAATTCAGCTTTAATTAGTTTTGTCACTGCTTTTGCTTTTTTGGTTGTTGCTTTTATTTCGCCAATTCTCTCAGGAATATCAGACTATATGGGTAATAAAAAATCTTTCATGAAGTTTTTTTGTTATTTGGGCGCTTTATCTTGCATCGGATTGTATTGGTTTAATCTGGATTCAATTTATCTCAGTTTAGTATTTCATTTCTTAGGATTAATTGGTTTTTGGGGAAGTTGGGTTTTTTACAATTCCTATTTGCCAGATATTGCTTTTACAGAACAACAAGATGCTATTAGTGCCAAAGGATTTTCTTACGGATACATTGGAAGTGTTATTTTGCTTGTTGTGAATTTAGCTATGATAATGATGCCAGACGTATTTGGTATCTCTGGAACTAAAGGGGAAGCGGCTCTGAAAGCGATGCGGTATTCTTTTGTTATGGTAGGGATTTGGTGGATTTTATTTAGCCAATACACCTATTACTATTTACCTAAAGGGAATAAAATTGTAGCGAGTAAAATCAAACAACATATTTTTTTTAATGGCTTTAAAGAATTAAAAAAAGTATGGTATTTACTAGAAGAAAATGAAGCCTTAAAAAAGTACTTATGGAGTTTCTTTGTGTACAGTATGGCAGTTCAAACCGTCATGTTAATTGCAACGTATTTTGGAGCACAAGAAATCCAATGGTCCTCTCAAAGTGAAAGTACTACGGGGTTGATTATATGTATTTTGTTAATTCAAATCGTAGCTATTGTAGGAGCTACTTTTACGTCTAAAGCTTCTGCTAAATATGGAAACATACCTACTTTAATTGTTATCAATGCCTTTTGGGTAGTATTATGTGCTTTAGCCTATTTCATCACTTTGCCCATTCATTTTTATGTCATGGCAGGTTTAGTTGGTTTAGTAATGGGGGGAATCCAAGCATTATCACGTTCTACTTATTCTAAACTGCTTCCACAATCAGAAGATACGGCTTCTTTTTTTAGTTTTTATGACGTAGCCGAAAAAATAGGAATCGTTATTGGAATGTGTATTTATGGTATCATTGACCAAATCACAGGCAGTCCACGATTTGCAATCGTCTTTTTAGGAGTCTTTTTTGTAATTGGACTCGTTTTACTACGACGTATTCCAAAAACTGCTGAATTGGAATAGTTCCTGTCGGATTTTTTATTTTGGCACAGAGATTGACCTAATTAAGCGTTGGTCTTAAGAACTGCTTTGCAAATTGCATAGACCAATAGAATTATAAAAATTAATGACAAAACGACTTATTATACTTTATGTCAAATCATAAAATACTTACAATTGACAATCTGTCACTTCAAGAATTTGATTCGGATGCCGAATTAATTCCCTTATTAACTCCGGAAGATGAAGAGGAGATGAACAATGAAGAATTACCAGATTCATTACCGATTTTACCATTGCGTAATATGGTTTTATTTCCAGGGGTTGTTATTCCAATCACTGCAGGACGCGACAAATCAATTCGATTAATCAATGATGCCAATGCATCAGGTAAAAATATTGGTGTTGTAGCTCAAAAGAACGAAGAAGACGAAGATCCTACTAAAGCGGATATCAATACTATTGGGACAGTAGCTCGAATTTTACGGGTGCTTAAAATGCCCGATGGTAATATTACTGTTATACTACAAGGAAAAAAACGTTTTGAAATTGCCGAAGTGGTTTCAGAGGAACCTTATATCACAGCAACTGTAAAAGAAGTTCCTCAAAAACGCCCTAAAAAAAATGATACAGAGTTCAATGCGATAATAGATTCGTTAAAAGAATTAGCGGTTAAAATAATTCAAGAGAGTCCTAATTTACCAAGTGAGGCTACTTTTGCTATTAAGAATATTGAAAGTAAATCCTTCTTAGTCAATTTTGTTTCTTCAAACATGAATCTTTCAGTAAAAGAGAAACAAGATTTGTTGAAGATTAACAACTTGAAAGACCGTGCTTTAGAGACTTTGCGTTTTATGAATGTAGAGTTGCAAAAATTAGAATTAAAAAATGATATCCAGTCCAAAGTACGTTTTGATTTAGATCAACAACAACGCGAATATTTTCTTCATCAACAGATGAAAACTATTCAGGAAGAATTAGGTGGTGTTTCGCATGAAGAGGAATTTGAAGAAATGAGTCAGCGTGCCAAAGCTAAAAAATGGGATGATAAAACGCAAAAGCATTTTGAGAAAGAGTTGTCAAAATTGCGCAGAATGAATCCGCAATCTCCTGATTTTAGTATTCAAAGAAATTATTTAGATTTGTTTTTGGACTTGCCGTGGAATGAATTTTCAGAAGATAATTTTGATTTAAAACGCGCACAAAAAATACTTGATAAAGATCATTTTGGTTTAGAAGAAGTTAAGAAAAGAATGAT
>JACCDH011256932.1_pt1 | contig 30547 bp, 30 predicted proteins | sample 7442481 | NCBI WGS metagenome assembly JACCDH01 (sample SAMN15323433, study PRJNA562643) | freshwater metagenome | isolation source: river surface water | place: USA:Blue River Watershed | collected 2017-08-15
AATTCGCCTTGAGCCAAAACAATTTTTTCCTCTATGGGTGTAAACAAATCATTGGCTAAAGACTCAATTAAACCAAAATGGTAAGCTAAGGTTTGTTTTCCATGTTCTTTTCCCTCCGGAGTAGTAAACAATTCATCAACAAACTGCTTGTAGTCGCGAAGAAGGTTTTCCAGGCTGGCTAATGCACCTTGTTTATTCCCATCTGAAAATAAAGCAGCAATTTCAACCAAGCGATTGGTTGTACCAGCTACAGCAGACAAAACCACGATTTGGGGCTCTGCCGGTCGAATGATACCCAGAAGATTTTTCATGCGTTCCGGACTACCAACCGAGGTACCACCAAATTTCAGAACCTTCATCATTTCATCTAAATTTTTAATTGCAGCAAATGATTTCTATACTTGCGAATTGAGGGATTAAAAATAGAGAAAAACAGTCTAAATCATATGAAAAACAAAATTAAATTCGGTACAGATGGGTGGAGAGCGATTATTGCTGAAGATTTTACTGTAGAGAATGTAAAAAGAGTTGCTTATGCTACAGCACAATGGTTAAGAAAGTATTATCAGGAACCAAGTGCTGTTGTAGGTAACGATTGCCGATTTGCCGGGAAATTATTTGCAGATACAACCACTGCGGTATTGGCATCGCAAGGAATTAAGGTATTTCGTGCAAACAACGACTTTGTTTCTACCCCAATGGTTTCTTTGGGAACCGTGAAACTACATGCTGATGCGGGTATTATTTTAACTGCTTCACACAATCCTGCTTCCTACAATGGCTATAAAATTAAAGCAAGTTACGGTGGACCGGCTACCCCAGCAATGATCGACGAAGTAGAAAGTCTGATTCCGGATATTGTAAGCTTAAATTTAAAATCGCTCGAAGAGTACGCTAAAGATGGATTTATTGAATATGTAGATCTGGAAAGTATGTATTGCGATCACATTGAGGCCAACTTTGATATGGATGCCATACGCAATTGCGGCATGAATTGGGCTTACGATGCCATGTATGGTGCCGGCCAGAATGTAATGCGTAGAATTTTGCCAGACTGTACGTTCTTGCATTGCGACCATAATCCAGGTTTTGATGGACAGGCTCCAGAACCTATTCACCGTAACTTGACCGAATTTTCAGACCTCATTAAGCTTTCGGAAGGCGAGATTGCTTCAGGTTTAGCAACCGATGGAGATGCCGATCGTATCGGTTTATACGATGAAAATGGGAATTTTGTCGATTCTCATCACATATTACTGCTGTTGATTCATTACATGAGTCAGGTTAAAAAATTACAAGGTGAAGTTTATACCACTTTCTCCTGTACGTTAAAAATTCAAAAACTCTGCGATTTGTACGGAATCAACAATACCATAACTAAAATTGGGTTCAAATACATTTGCGATTTGATGGTAAATTCCGGTAAACCGTTCTTGACTGGAGGTGAAGAATCTGGAGGTATTGCCGTAGCCGGACATATCCCGGAACGTGATGGCATTTGGATGGGATTAACCATTTGGGAGTTCATGGCAAAAACGGGTAAATCACTTACCGAATTAATCGATGAGATTTATGGTTTAGTTGGCTCGTTCGCATTTGAACGCTACGATCTACACCTAACTGAAAACTTAAAACAAGAGATAATAAATAATTGTAAAACAAGTATTTATAAAAACTTTGGAGCATTTAAAATCGCTAAAACTGAAGACATCGATGGCTTTAAGTTTCATCTCTCAAATGATTCGTGGGTAATGGTAAGACCTTCTGGTACCGAGCCCGTGTTGAGAGTTTATGCTGAGGCACCAACCTCTACTGAAGCATTTGAAATTTTAGATGCTACCAAAAAAGAATTACTAAGCTGATATGAAAAATCTACTTTTTATAGCTCTTGTTGCTTTAATAACTGCCTCATGTAGCCATAAGCACGATAAACTACCCTACTTGGGAGAGAAAGAACTGGTTGAAAATATAGTGGATGGCAAAACTATTACCGATACTGTTTATCAACAGATTCCACCCTTTCAATTTATAAACCAGGATAGTTTACCAGTGAGTGAAAAGAACTTTGCAGGTAAAATTTATGTGGCCGATTTCTTTTTCACCTCCTGCAACACCATTTGCCCTAAAATGCACCGAAACATGCTTAAGGTTTACGAAAAATACAAGGGTAATCCGCAGGTAGGTATATTATCGCACACCATAGACATAAAATATGATTTGCCGTACCGTTTAAAAAGCTACGCTACCAAATTGGGCATATCGGGCAACCAATGGCAATTTGTACACGGATCTAAAGATTCCATATACTCTTTTGCGGCTAAAAGCTATTTAGTAGCAGCCTATGAAGACAAGGCTGACCCTCAGGGATTGGTACATCAGGGCTGGTTTGTTTTAATTGACAAACAAAGACACATTAGAGGTGCTTACGATGGTACCGATGCTGCACAGGTTGAGCACTTATTGCAAGACATGGATATTTTGCTCAAAGAGGATGAAAAATAGCACCTTTTTCATACTTATACTATTTGCATTCATTGTTGGTGGCTCATCCTGTCAAAGCGAAGCGGAGTTGAACTACATACGCTATTATACCACTGGAAAGCAATTGTACGAATCCAACTGCCAAAACTGCCATGGTAACGACGGAAAGGGTTTAGCCATGCTATACCCACCGTTAACAGACAGCATCTATCTAAAGCAAAACAAAAATCAACTGGCCTGCATCATTCAAAATGGTTTAAAGGGCAGAATAGAAATTAATGGCCAGGTATATGAAGGCGAAATGCCGGCACAAGCCAAACTAAGTGATATTGAAATTGCCAAAATCATCACCTATATCACCAATAGTTTTGGTAACCAGCAGGGCTTACACGATGCTCAGGCGGTTAATCAAGATCTAAAATACTGTAAATAAGAACCTAAAATCTGTACCTTTGTGTTTGCAAGCCGTTCTATCGCCCCGAATATCGGGGAGGAAAGTCCGGGCAACACAGAGCATCCTGCTTCCTAACAGGAAGGATTTCGGTTTAACCGGAAGACGGAAAGTGCCACAGAAAACAAACTACCCTTCGGGGAAAAGGTGAAAACGTGAGGTAAGAGCTCACGGCCTTCTCGAGTGATCGGGATTGCGGTAAACCCCAGGAGTTGAAAGACCAAATAAACTGACGCCAAAGGCTTGCTCGGCCAATGTCAGAGGGTAGGTCGTTTGACCCTAATGGCGACATTGGGGCTAGATAAATGATAGAAGTTCTGATCTGATCAGAAAACAGAACCCGGCTTACAGGCTTGCTTTTTTATCTGTAAAATAATTTCGTTTCATTTAATATTTTTTCAATATTTAGCTGTCCAATTGCTATATTAGCGTAAAATACGTTAGCTATCCTACTGAAAATAATATGCCTAAAATCTTAATAATCGATGACGAAAAAGCCATCCGAAATATCCTCAAAGAAATTCTGGAGTACGAGGGCTTCTTGGTAGATGAAGTAGATAATGGTGTTGAGGGTATTGAACTCATCAAAACTAGGGATTACGATGTAGTATTGTGCGATATCAAGATGAATAAACTGGACGGTATAGCAGTATTAAAGGAGAGTTTACTCGTTAAACCAGACTTACCCTTTATCATGATTTCGGGGCACGGCACTATAGAAACAGCCATTGAGGCGAGTAAAATTGGGGCTTTTGACTTTATTTCCAAACCACCTGATCTAAACCGCTTAATGATAACTGTACGAAATGCCCTGGAAAAAAGAAATCTGATTACCGAATCTAAAGTACTGAAACGTAAGATTTGTAAAACACGTGAGATACTTGGCAACTCCCCTGAAATTAAAAAGATCAAAGACACTATTTTTCGCGTTGCCCCAACAGATGCACGAGTACTCATTACAGGAGCAAACGGCAGCGGCAAAGAGCTGGTAGCACGATGGCTGCATGCACAATCCAACAGGTCTGATACGCCTTTTGTAGAAGTAAATTGTGCTGCAATCCCAACCGAATTAATTGAAAGTGAACTATTCGGGCATGAAAAAGGCTCTTTTACCTCAGCCGTTAAGCAACGTATCGGAAAGTTTGAACAAGCCGATGCTGGTACCCTATTTTTGGATGAGATAGGCGATATGAGTCTATCTGCACAAGCAAAAGTATTGAGAGCCTTACAAGAAAATAAGATCACTCGTGTGGGAGGAGAGAAAGAAATTGAGGTTAATGTACGCGTTATTGCAGCCACCAATAAAGACTTACAAATGGAAATTGAGGCTGGAAATTTCAGAATGGATCTTTATCATCGTATAAGTACCATATTGATTCATGTGCCGAATCTTGCTGATCGTGTGAATGATATACCCATCATTGTTCAACGGTTTTGCGAAGAAATATGTGCCGATTATACAATTCCGCTTAAAACAATGGACGAAACGGCTATAGAGGCCTTAAAAAAATTACCCTGGACGGGGAACATCAGAGAATTACACAACATGGTGGAGCGACTCATCATACTGAGTAATACAACAATTACCGAAACTGATGTTTTTAATTATGCGAATCCAATCCTGAAAGAAAACGATTTAAACGGAAAACATTGTCCACAAACGTTTTACAATTCATACGAACATTACCAGAGTTTTCAGGAATTTAAAGAATTTGCTGAGAAAGAATTCATCAAATACAAGCTTGAGAAGAACAATTGGAACGTTTCAAAAACAGCAGATGACATTGACATTCAACGCAGTCATTTATACAGTAAAATAGATAAGTTTGGACTTAAAAGGGCTAATTAAAGAAGAAAATAACTGGCCATGCCTAGCAAGAGCAAGAAGCCAAAAACATCTGTAAAGGTAGTGATGATGATTGATGAGGCTACAGCCGGGTCGATACCCACTCGTTTCAAAAATAGAGGAATGGCAGAACCTGCGATACCGGCAATGATCAAATTACCAGTCATTGCAAGGAAAATAACCAATCCTAGCATTGGGTTTTGATCGTAAAAAATAGCTACTGCCAATACGATAAGTCCGGTAACAGCCCCATTGATTAAACCAACCGTAAACTCTTTTAAAACGGTTCTATAGGCTTGATTATCGGTCAAATCATTCAAGGAAATACGTCTCACAGTTACCGCGAGCGATTGAGTAGCAGCGTTCCCTCCCATTCCGGCAATCATGGTCATGTAACCGGCAATAATACTGAGTTTGGCAATGGTACCACCAAAATAACGAATAACCGAAGCGGCTAAAAAGGCGGTCATTAAATTCAAAATCAACCAAGGTAAACGACTCTTTACCGCTTCTCTCCAATTACCAGAAAGTTCCTCATCCTCAGAAACCCCAGAAATCTTCAAAATATCCTCGGTATTTTCTTCTTCAAGTACGTCAATAACGTCATCAAAGGTAATGTGGCCCAATAACTGCATCTCCTCATCAACCACCGGAATACTCGTCAAATTGTATTGAGAAATCAGACGGGCAACCTCTTCCTGGTCAGTATCAGCAGTAACGTATTCGTAATCCGTTTGAATTAGATCTGCTACTTTAATGCTGTTTTTGGATTTAATAATGCTTTTTAGAGAAACCGTACCTAGAAGCTTGTTCAAATCGTCAACCACATAAATGGAATAAAACTCCTCCATTTCCTCCGAAAGTTTAATTACGGTATCCAGAGCTTCTTTTTTACTGGCGTTCAGGTTAACCTTTATAACCTGGGTGTTCATCAAACCACCCGCAGTATCTTCATCGTAGGTTAATAAGGTTCTGATGTTGGAGGCATCCTCCTCATCCAAATCCTCTAAAATCTCGTTCTGTTGCTCTTCAGGTAATTGACTGATGATGTCGGTGGCATCGTCGTAGTCGAGTTCTTCAACAATTTCTGAACGTTTTTCGGGATCGAGGTTTTCCAGAATTTTTTCTGGGTGACTCTCTGCATCCATTTCAGAAATAACATCCGAAGCAATTTCTGCAGGAAGAATATTGATGATTCTGTCTCTGGATTCTTGAGGTAAACCCTCCAGAATAATCGCAATCTCTGAAGCGTGAAATTCCGATAACAACTCCTGGAGAGCCGCATCATCCGCTTCTAGCGCATCTTTTATACGCAGCAAATCGTTTTTATCGATTTCAAAAGATTGCATGATGCTAAATTAAGCATTCATACTGGCATTTCATCCCTGCCAAATTTTTAATTTAAAGTTCAAGTATTACTGCGGGGTTTTTCTTCAATACAGCACATTCAATGCTCAATTCAGCAGATTCATCCAACCAACGCTTAATTCTAAAATCTTTATTTGTACCATCTATTAGTAAACGACTAAAATTTACTTGTTTTACTAGCTTTTTTAGTGAAATTTTTGGATTGTAGCTGAGCAGTAAAACATCCACTTTAATCATCTTACTAAATGATTTATAATCATAATCTGGGGTCCATCTAAGTACTCGAACCGATCCAAATTGAATAAAATGATCTTTTACAAACCAATGCTCACCTTCGAAGTTTTGATTAACACTCAGGGTATTTTTAATCTGTAATCCCGACTTTGAAATAGAAGGTTTGATGAAAAACTGATAGGCCTTATCCCCTGCTTTTAAATCGGAAATCAATTCAATTTTGCCAAAATGCTGGTAAGCAATCGCTGTGTTTTTTCGTAAGGAATAAAAAACTATCTTTTCTTGGTTCAATAAACAAATTCGATCGTAAACGCAAAACGTGAAAAACAGTAAACAGGAACTGATGGCGACAACAAACAGCTTTTTTCTATTAAGTATTAAGCTAAAAATCAGCAGGATCAAAAATAGGTACAACAGCAATAACTGAAGTTTATCAATATATATTCCCTGAATAGTAGCTAAAGGAAGGTGTTCGATATAGTTTAAAATAAGATTGCTTTTTCCAATGGTTTGATCAAGCACCAAGCCCAAATAAGGTAAAACTTGTTTAATGGGTAGAAGAAGAACGAAACCAATGCCGGCATACATGATAAAAGCTGCCGGCAAAGCAATGATCATATTACTAATCAGAAAATAAATTGGAAACTGATGGAAAATGTAAATGCTCAGTGGGAAAGTAATTGCCTGAGCTGCAATAGACAAGGCCGCATAATTCCATATGGCATCGACCACTTTCGATTTGAAATAGAATAAATTATACAGGTGTGGATGAAGCCAAACCAGACCCAATACCGCCAAATAAGAAAGCAAAAAACCGATATCGAATAAATACATCGGATCTATAATCAAAAGTAAAAAAGCAGACAGTGCCAGTAAATTATAGGTGTTCATTTGCTTATTGACAAGTTTTCCTAATACAGGAAAACTCAACATTAATGCTGCACGATTTACCGATGAGGAAAAGCCGGTAATGAGTGCATAGAACCATATAAGCAGTACTAAAAGCACTGTTTTTACCGATTTTCCGTGTTTAAATTGATCAAATGGTTTAAGCAAAAAGCTAAACATCAGAAAAACGAGGGCTACATGCATTCCAGAAACGGAAAGTACATGCAAGGTACCAGTTCCAGAGTAAGCAGATAGTAGTTCAGGGCTTAAATTGGCACGATAACCCATAATCAAGGTAGATGCAATAGCTGCCGATTCCTGATGTTGGATATACTGTTTGAAATTATCCACGATACGCTTTCGTAAACTCAATGCAAAACCGATAAGTGGATTGCCAAAATTCGAACCGATTTTCTTAACCTGTTGTTGATTTATGAAACACTGATAAGCTATTTTTCGCGATTTCAAATACGATTTAAAATCAAATTCATCGGGATTGTACGGCGGCTCTACTTCATAATAGTTTGCCGGTATCAGCAGAAGATCACCATAATTTAAGTTGAAACTTGAATCTGTTTTCAAGGCAATTAACAACTTACCCTGAGTGACCTTTGTACTTCTAGCAATGACTTCTACTTCAAAACGAATTATACTATTTGTAAAGGTGGGTTCATTCGCAATGACTACAACTAATGATTTTGACCTATAATGGGTAAAATGGTTCGGTTGGTTTTGACTAAAATCGGAAGCAGTAATCCAGAAAGCCATGGCTATTAAAAACAGGTGCAGAAGAAGGCCCGGAAGAAAACGAAAAAAGGATGTGTTGCTGGAATAGTTTAGCAAAAGCAAATAGCTTATCAGGCATAAAAGAACTATACAACTGCATTGGTTTAGCGTCAGGAGATTGGGGAAATTCCAAGCCAGTATGATGCCAATTAAAAACGGGAAAAGTAATCTAACAAATGGGATTTCTGACTTGGAGAACATCTCAAAATTGATAGCGAAGCTGAAGTTTAACTTCTGATCGTTTATTACCTACAATTTGAGTGGTACCCGAACCTATTGACTCCCGATTTGCATACGACTGTGTTTCGTAATGGAGCCATAGGTCTAGAGCTCGGGCAAACCGATATCTGGCATTACCATAGAATTGCATCCCCTGATTTTGATAAGCTAGTATTGAATTACTAAAAAGCACATCATTTTGGAATGCATAAATCCGCGAATCGTATGAAGGAATGTTAAATACGGCAAAACGAACATTACCTGAAAAGCGTGATTGAAGAGGTTGATAGCTAATATCCTGATAAATAAGGTGTGCATTTTCAGTTTGATACTTCACCAATTCATATCGATTACGAGCTTGTATATCTTTAGTAAGATCATAAGCTAAATCTAACCTAAAACGTTGATGCTTCGTTTCAATTATTGCATTGAAGGTATTCTCTCCAGTTTCGTTCTCTTCTTTGTACTTAATTCGATATTGACCTATTAATTCTACATGTTTGCTGGGTTTGTAATTCAATTTCACCGCTAGTTCATGTCCCCTTGAGGGAGCATCAACGCCGTATTTTAACCAAGGAAACTGAAAGACGTCCGTATAAAGACTCAACTCCCACTTTGAATTGGGTTTTAGACTTATGCCAGAATAAAATCCACGTTCATTTACTCCAGTACTAGATTCAGCAAATACGGAATTGTAAAAAGATAAATAATTGACAGGAATAGCTCTGTACAAAAGTGCAACAGAAAGCTTGGGTGATAAACTGCTGATTATACCGTTAACCGAAGCTAAATCACCCTCAGAACTTTTTGCAAACTCACCAAACACATAACTATTACGAAAGGTATACTGATAATTAAGTCCAATGCTTGTGAGCTGTTTACCTTGAAAATCAAATTGATTGTAAGGGTCTAAACCCGGTTCAAATCTTTTGCCAAATTGGGTATGATAAGATGTTAAACCCACTGTTAAGGATTTATGGCTGTACTGAATTGCCGCACCAAACACAATCTGGTTCAAATTTCTTCGATTGATTAGCTCTGTTGGAGTTCGATGCAATCCACTGGTACTAATGGAAGTAACCTCGCCATTGGCTGATAGGGATGCATCGAGCTTTCTATTGGAGTAGAATGGCGTGATCTGAATTTTTTTCCAAGCCAGAGTACTTGCAATTCCTCTGAAAAACATGCCCTCATTTAAAGATGAATAGGGTTTTAAACCGATAGCTGATTTCGCAATAGAAGTAAGCAAGGCACTTTTACCAAAACCTAAACCCGACCAGAGTGCCATACCTTGCCCAAACTGTAGATCATAATCGCCGATTACGATTTTTTTAAAGATGCCATAATTCTTCACAAACAGATGGCCAGAACCAAAATCAAACATGCCGATGCGGTTTCTAAAAATGGTTTCTCCGGGATCTTTTTCCAGATTTAAAGCCCCTGATAAATGTTGGTTATATTGATATCGGTATCGAACGACTATGTGCTGGGGTGTACCGGTGAAACCACTTTCTAGATCACTATACCCGGCTTGATTCTGAAAAAGTTGTTCGTATCTAAGTAGTAAATCATGATGGCCAAACACTAATTTTCTAAAATTTAAGTCATGAAATGGATTAGGCGTTTTAATGCTAACAAAAGGCAATAGTAATTTAACCGATTGAATATCCAGGTTGGGAACAGCTTGCAATTCAAGAACATCCAAAAATGGTCCGTTTTCTTGAATATGACTTCTAATTGAATTTATTTGAAGTGGTGTCAAAAACCACAAATTCATCAGCTCATCCACTGATGCGGAATTTAGATTTATGGGATTGGATTTATAGGTCATCAGCCGATCGATCAATTCAGAGTAATCTAGTTCTGCATCGCTATTCCTATCCAACAACTCAATTATTTGATTGATTTCAGGATCTAAATCTGACTGGGCATGCGTATTTATAGAACTAAAAAGTAATAAAATCAAGATTCCCGCAACTTTCAGCTTAAAAGTCATAAGCCAGGCTAATTTGAGAGGTATAACCCAACACCTGTTGACTAGCTACAGCTAAGTCCAACTTAAAATCAGCCTTAGCTAAACCTAAGCCAGCATATTGCCTAAACGGACTGGATGATACACCTCCTCTTAACGCTAAAATTTGAGCAATATGATATTCTAAACCTAAATTTAACTGAGCATTTTTAGCCAATGTTTCTTCAAGCATCATACTCAATGAAACCTGCTCACTACTTTGATAAAGTGCACCGAATTGTATTGTTAAAGGAAGATTCGCAAACAAATTATCTTTTTGGAATGTGCTATTGCTCAAATTGCCAATATGGCTAGCAATTCGCACTGTTGGATTTAATTGATACTGAAACCCAGCATCTATACTATAAGTTCCTGAATTTCCGTATTGCGATATGGCCAAACTATGGTAATAAAAAGTGAGCGCAGTAAACAATTTAGAACCAAAATTGCGGGCATAGGCCAAACCCATTTTTTGAGCTCGATATACCTCAAAACCGTACGTACTAAAGGTAAGTCCAAAGACTTGATTTCTATATGGAATGGCAAGTAGCAACCCATTCTTAGCAACGGATTGCCCTATAAAACATTTTTGATAATCTAGGGCTAAGCTTATTCGTTTAATATTGGCTAGGCCAGCCTGATTATCGTTCAACGACCAAATCCCTTGAGCAGCTACCGTGGAGTTTGCCAAGCCAAGAGAGCGGGCTCCTTGAGCCGTTTGCGCATTTGCCTGAAAAGAAAATAGCACAACTAAAAGTAATATTAATCTCATTTTAATAAATTTATTAAATTTTTTATAATTTTTATCTCATAAGAAAAATACAAGTAAAATTAATGCGTTGTTGAGGTATGAAAAAAGGAGAAAAAGAGCTTTTAATGATTAAAGCGGCTATGAAGAGCTATCTGGATCGGACAAAGAATACAGAATACGACAAAATTTATCAGTGCGGATTTCAATTGGTTCAAAAAGTAAAAAAACCGGTTTTGTTTATCATTGAAAATAATATCCGTAAAAAGGAAGTGATAGATACCATTACTGAACTCATTAGTTTAGTGATTCAATGTGGAAGTAAGTGCTACCAATTGAATACAAAGGAAACGGTAAGGTTGAGTGTTTTCCTAAATTATTGTTGCTTCTTGACCGAAGAATTTAATTTAAGTAAGGAAATATCAGACATACTATCTGACACCTACAATGAATGGTATACTGTTGAAGAAAGTCTTTAATTTATTCTGTTGAATTGTGTAAATTGAGCCACCAAACACAGATCAACATGAATAAATTTTTAGTGGGACTTTGCTTTGTTTTAGTCACTATCAGCACATTTGCACAAGAGAAAATTAGTGAAGGTATTGTTGTTTACAGCCTTGAGTGGGAAGTTCCGCCTCAAGCCCAGGCAATGGCCTCTAGCCTACCCTCCGAATTAAATGTATACTTCAAGGGTGATTCTTCGAGTATGAAAATTGAATCTCAATTTTTCTCATCGAAAAGTATTCTGAATATGGCAAAAGAGTACGAAAGACTGCTCTTGGATATCCCTATGGCTGGCAAAAAGTATTCGGTAATTTTTACGCCTGCCGATCAGGAAAAAATGTTGGATGTAATGCCACAAATGGAACTTAAAGCAAGCACTGAAACCAAAAATATTTTAGGATATCTAGCCAAAAAATATGAGGTAAGCGAAAGCAAAACCGGAAAAAACTTCACTGCCTGGTTCACTAAAGACGTTTCGATTACCGGTAACCCAATGAGTAGATTTTACGAGGCTTCTTATGGGTTTCCACTTGAATTCTTGAGCTTTCAAAACGGTATACCTGTACGAGCAGTTGTAAAAGAAATCAAAAAGGTTAACGTACCAGCCGGATCATTTGGCGCTGATAAAGACTATGAGGAAATCAGCTATAGCCAATTGATGCAAATGAGTGGCAGATAAGGATTTCTACCAAACAAAGCATCGCTCATTTACCCAAAATAATGTTTAAACACTTGTTGTTTCAGCTTAGATTTTATCTCTTTTGGGTGCTAGTATCCTTTATGGAGCGTTTGGCTTTCCTGATCTTTTTTTCGGAGAAACTAAACTTCCAGTATTGGTTTGATTATTTGAATCCTTTTTATCATGGATTGAGACTAGACTTGTCTATGGCTGGCTATTTTTCTTTGCTGCCGTTGCTTGTTTACCTCATTAGCTGGAATTTCCCTTCCATAAAAATTTCACAGAAGCTTCCTAAAATTTATGTGGGATTTTGGTTGATGATTTGTGGAATCATTACTGTAGTCAATTTCAATTTGTACCGTGAGTGGGGAACTAAACTTAATTTTCGGGCAATAGAATTTGGATTTAAATCGCCCAATGAGGCCTTGGCATCCAGTGCATCTTCGCCCTTTTTCCTTTCTTTAGTTATTTTTGGATTGTTTTTGATTGCAGGCTTTTACCTCGCCAAAAAACTGATTCGTTTTCAAATGCCTGCTACTGATGGATCAATTGCCAAGAAAATAAGCATCTCTTTCTGTTTACTCTTGGCAACCTTTCTATTGATAAGAGGTGGCTGGCAATTAGCTCCTATCAACCAGAGCATGTCTTACTATTCGGATAAACCTATCGAAAACCATGCTGCTGTAAACACGTTTTGGAATTTATTCCGAGACATACTGAACAATCGTGGCGGTAGAACAAATCCGTATAACTACCTGCCAGAAACCCAAGCAAATCAAGTGGTTGATAGCCTTTATCTTGAGCCCGAAGTACAAAGTCCTGAAATTTTAAGAACGCCGAAACCCAACGTGGTTTTCATCATTTTGGAAAGCTTCACCGCAGATGTGATTGAAAGTTTGGGAGGTGAAAAAAATGTGAGTCCTCAACTGGAAAAATTAATCAAAGAAGGAATCTTGTTTGAAAACACTTTTGCATCTGGCGACCGTACGGATAAAGGTTTAGTAGCTATTTTAAGTGGATTTCCATCTCAAGCTACACAGAGCATTATTAAAGAAAATGGCAAACAAGAGAAATTACCGGCCATTTCTCAAGCATTTAAAAACGCAGGCTACAGCACTTCATTTTACTACGGGGGTGAGAGTGAATTTGCAGGAATGAAATCTTATATCATGAGTCATGGCTTCGACAAATTGATAGATAAGCATGAATTTGCTTCAGAAGACATGAATTCGAAATGGGGAGCTTACGATGGAAAAGTTTTTGAAAAGCAGCTTAAAGACCTAAATCATCAAAAACAGCCATTTTTTTCGACGCTACTCAGCTTAACCAATCACGAACCCTTTGAATTACCCGTTAAGCCCAAATTTCCTGGAGAAGATCTCAAAAATCGATTCAAATCGACGGCATTTTATACCGATTCATGTCTTGGTGCTTTTCTACAATCGGCAGCAAAGCAAGCCTGGTACAAAAACACCCTTTTTATTGTCGTGGCCGATCATGGGCATCGTTTACCCAAAGACGAGTTTGAAAATTGGCATCCTCGCAGGTACCGCATTCCTTTGATCATGTTCGGTGATGTTCTTAAACCTGAATTTAGAGGGAAAAAGATTAGCAAGTTTGGTGGTCAGACCGATATTGCTAAAACAGTGCTTCATCAATTAAAAATGGACAGTTCTCCTTTCAAATGGAGCAAAGATTTGTTAAATCCACAGAGTGCAGACTTTGCTTTTTTCGATTGGGATAATGGATTTGGATGGGCTACTCCTACTCAAATACTCACCTTTGATAATGTGAGCAAACAAGTCATTTACCGTGAAAACAAAACCGAGCAGGATACAGCATTGGAAACCAGAGGAAAGGCTTACTTGCAGAAAGTTTACCAAACCTATTTAGATTATTAAGAACGATAACGTTCAATTATTAGGTCAATAACCCGTTGATCCGTTTCAAATGTTACATCATTTGCAGTCAATTCGTCTAGCGATCGCCAACGAAAAGCTTGTTTAACATCTCCTTCTTCGTCAAAATCAAAAGCTTGGGTTTTAAAATTTAGATTCAAAACTGATTTCGGTTTAACGAGGTAATATACACTGATTACCTGACTCTCGTTAAAAACAGATTTGATAAAGAAATCGGTCGTATAGAAATGAGCTAAAACCTCAACATCTGCATCACATTCTTCTTTAAACTCACGGATTAAAGCCTCCATCAAGCCCTCGCCATACTCCAACCCACCACCGGGAAATTTACTAAAACGGAATCCATACTCCTCTTCATCGCTGAGCAGAATTCCGTTTTGCTCATCAATCAATAAACCATAAACTCTAACATTAAAAGGATAGCTCATTAGCTTAATCGAAGTGTTTTTGGTTTTTAGTAACCCGTTGTAGATTCCACTGGATATCTTTTTGCTGAGCTTCTGTTCTTACGGCACAATTAGACATGCTGCAATAATGACAACACTGCGGCAAACAAGGATCTGCATGAATAAAGAACTCCGTTTCTTCGAAAACATGCTCGTTCACCAAGGCATCAATTTCTTTGACCTCCTCATGTACCTGATTTAAATCGTAGTAGTAAGGTAATGTAACGTGGCAATCGATGTGCAAATCTGCTCCATAACGTTGCAAACGAAGATTATGAATGTCTATCCAGGCAGACTTTCGTTTAGCATTCAAAACTTGAATAATCTCCTCTACCCGATCGAGATCTGATTCATCCATCAAGCCGCCAACCGATTTACGCAATAAGCGGTAACCACTATAAATGATGTAAAAACCAAGTCCGATTGACAACATACTGTCGATCAAATAGATTTGGGTAAAATGAATCAGTAAAAGACCCAAAACCAAGCCCGAACTACTAATGGCATCAGTAAGTAAATGCTTACCATCGGCCTGTAGCGTCATGGAATTGAGTTTTTTACCCGTATCCAACAGATAAAAACCCAAAGCAAGATTCACCAATCCGGTTACGGCAATCAAGATACTCCCTTGAGTCAGATTGCTAATGGCGCTTGGATAAAAAACAGCATAAACCGATTTAAAAACAATGATTAAGCCTGCTAACGAAATGAGACTACCTTCAACAAAAACTGAGAAAAACTCCACCTTTCCGTGTCCGTAAGGGTGATTAATGTCTTTTGGCTGGCTAGACAAATAAATACTATAGAAAGCAAAAGCACTGGCTAAAATATTTACAATACTCTCTGCAGCATCGGTTAATATCGCATTTGAAGAAGTGAAAAAATAGGCAACAAATTTGGTCAGCATCAGTAGTATACTGATAACCAAAGCGATGAGAATAACCCTTTTTTGTTTCGGCAAGGTGCTGTTATTTGATCATCAAATTTAACAATCCGGAGCAAAAAATCAGGAATTTGCTACACATTGCTTTTTCGTGATTTTTAGCAAAAGGTTGACTGCAGGTTTATATCTTTGTTCATCTATCAAGTTATGGCAGTATTATCTAAACGTATTAACTCGCTTACAGAGTCTCAGACCATAAAAATGGCTAAAATGGGCCGTGAATTGGCTGCAAAGGGCGTGGATGTGATTAATTTGAGTTTCGGAGAACCCGATTTTAACACACCAGATCACATTAAAGCCGCTGCCAAAAAGGCTATGGATGAGAATTATACCTTCTATACGCCGGTTGCCGGATATCCAGAATTACGTAAGGCCATAGCTACCAAACTAAAACGAGAGAATAATCTGGATTACGATTTTGACCAGATTGTAGTTGCTACGGGTGCTAAACAAGCTTTGGCCAATGCAATTCTCTGTTTAGTTGATCCGGGTGATGAAGTTATTATACCAACGCCATACTGGGTATCGTATTCTGAAATGGTGAAGTTGGCAGAAGGCAAATCGGTTTTTATTGATACCACTGTTGAGCAGGATTTTAAAATTACCGCAAAACAATTAGAGGCTGCCATTACCCCGAAAACCAAGCTATTCTTTTTTTCATCTCCATGCAATCCTACCGGGAGTGTGTACAGTAAAGAAGAATTAGCCGATTTATGTGCAGTTTTTGAAAAACACCCACACATCCATATCATTTCTGATGAGATTTATGAACACATCAATTTCATTGAAAAACACGAGTCGATTGCTCAGTTTGCCAGTATTAAAGATCGTGTGGTGGTGGTAAATGGCTTTTCTAAAGCGTATGCGATGACCGGATGGCGGATTGGCTATTTAGCCGCTAGCAAAGAAATTGCTCAAGCTTGCGACAAAATGCAAGGACAAATTACCTCTGCAACTTGTTCCATTACCCAACGTGCCGGAATTGCAGCTTGCGAAGGTGGTTTGGAAACCGTTTTAGAGATGAAAGCTGCTTTTTTAAAGCGTCGTAATCTGGTTTACGAACTCCTAAAAGAAATCCCGGGTATTAAAACCAACTTACCCAAAGGTGCTTTTTACTTCTTTCCGGATGTGAGTTCTTACTTTGGTAAAAGTTTTGAAGGTGAGAAAATTAAGGATGCCTCAGACCTGAGTATTTACCTGCTAAACAAGGCTCACGTGGCTTTAGTTTCTGGTGATGCTTTTGGAGACCCGAATTCCATTCGTATTTCTTATGCGGCCTCTGAAGAGAAACTTACTGAAGCCTTAAAGCGAATCAAATCTGCTTTAGCTCAGTTATCTTAATCAATTGATTACTTGCTTCTTATCGCTTCAACAGGATCTAACCTTGAAGCCATAAATGCAGGAATAAATCCGGAAATCAAACCGATAAAGGTAGAAAGCAAGATGGTTAACACCACTTTACTAGAGTCTACAATAATGGTAACATCAGCTAGGGTTCTACCTAAAATTGTGAGCAGGAATACAATGGCCAAGCCAATAGCACCTCCCATTAAGCACAATGCAACGGCTTCAAACAAGAATTGAAGAAGGATAAAGTAATTTTTGGCACCCAATGACTTTTGAATACCGATGATATTGGTGCGTTCTTTAACCGAAACAAACATGATATTGGCAATACCGAACCCGCCAACCAGAATTGAGAAACCACCAATAAACGCACCCGCAAAATTGATAATGCCAAACATTTGATCCAATTGAGCAGTCAAAATGGTTGATTTATTTAAGGCAAAATCGTCTTCTTCTCTTGGGCTTAAACGGTGAATAGAACGCATTAAGCCACGTAATTCACTTTCAAGTTCGTTTACAGCAATTCCCTCCTTGCCCTTTACAGTAATTTGAGGTCCGTAACGTTCATCCTCTAAATCGATAACGTTGCGGGCAAAATTCAGAGGCATCAGGATGTATTTATCGGCAGAAATGTCTAACATATCTTCCCCTTCTTTCTCAAAAACCCCGATTACAGTCACTCTTCGTCCCAAAATCTTAATAGATTTACCAATTGGATTTTCATTGGGGAATAAGCCTTCAGCGATGGAAGCACCAATTAAGGCCACTGGTCTACCCGACTGACTTTCGTTTTCTGTAAAGTAGCGTCCATCAGAGAAGTTAAACACTCTAGTTTTGTACAAATCGTGGCTTGCAGCGCCCATTTGAGCACCTTCAACCGAGTTGCTACGGTATTTTACCGTACGATCGCCAATACCTATTTCGTAAGCAATACCCTCGGCACTTTGTAGTCTATCAGACAGTTTATCAAAATCACGGATTTTAGGAACCGGTCTTCGCATGTATTTCCACCAAGGATAATCGCCAAAACCACCCCAAGGCCATTTTTGAACGTAAATGGTGTTACTTCCCAATTTTTCGACACTATTCTGCAAGTTATTTCTCAAAGTATCTACGGCAGAGAAAACACCAATAATGGTCATGATACCAATGGTGATGCCTAAAAGAGATAAAATGGTACGCAACTTATTTTGACGCAAAGCATCAAATGCGAATACAAAACTTTCTTTGAGGAGTCTGAGAAATAACATACAGTATTAAGACGTGCAACTGAGCTAAACGTTACACGAATTTAAGAATATTTTAAACTGCCTTGAATGAGCCCATTATACCAATTATATTTGCTAAATTTGCGCCCTGAAAATATATCATAAGCACTTATGAAACTGTCTCAATTTAAATTCAATTTACCAGAATCTTTAATTGCACATCATCCCTCTGAAAAAAGAGACGAAGCCCGTTTAATGGTACTAGACCGTAAAACCGGGGCTATTGAGCATAAAATCTTTAAAGACGTTTTGGATTATTTCAACGATAAAGATGTGATGATCTTGAACAATACCAAGGTTTTCCCTGCTCGTATGTATGGCAACAAAGAGAAAACTGGTGCCACCATTGAGGTTTTTTTATTGAGAGAGTTGAACAAAGAACTGCGCTTGTGGGATGTTTTAGTTGATCCTGCTCGTAAAATTCGTGTAGGCAACAAGCTATACTTCGGTGAAGACGATCTATTGGTTGCCGAAGTTGTAGACAATACCACTTCACGTGGACGTACCATTCGATTTTTATTTGATGGAACCGATGAGGAATTCCGCAGAAATATTGAAATTTTAGGCGAAACACCGCTTCCAAAATACATCAAACGCAAAGCAACTGAGGAAGACAAAGAGCGTTACCAAACCATTTATGCAAAAAATGAAGGTGCAGTTGCTGCGCCAACCGCAGGTTTACATTTTAGCCGCGAATTACTGAAACGTTTGGAGTTAAAAGGTGTTGAATTTGCAGAAGTAACCCTTCATATCGGATTGGGTACCTTTCGTCAAGTTGAGGTAGAGGATTTAACCAAACACAAGATGGATTCAGAGCAATTCATCATTGATGAAAAAGCTGCCAATATTGTAAATAAGGCTTTAGAGGAAAAAAGAAGAATTTGTGCCGTGGGTACCACCTGTATGAGAACTATTGAATCTTCTGTATCTGCAGCCAGAAATTTAAAACCGGCTAACGACTGGACAAGCAAATTCATTTTTCCGCCCTACGATTTCAGTATTGCGAACTCCATGATCACCAACTTCCATACACCAGAATCAACTTTATTGATGATGATTGCTGCATTTGGCGGCTACGAACATGTGATGAACGCTTACGAGGTTGCTGTAAAAGAAAAATACAAGTTTTACAGCTATGGCGATGCCATGCTAATCATCTAAGCAAGAAATTCGAATGAACTATTACGCCATAATCGTTGGGGGTGGTTCTGGCAGTAGAATGCAACAACAAACGCCTAAACAATTTTTAGAATTGGCAGGCAAACCCGTGTTGATGCATACACTTGAGGCTTTTTATTCATCAGAATTAAAACCCGAATTGATACTCGTACTCAATGTACATTACCACGACCATTGGGAAAAACTGTGCAAACAATACAACTTTACTATCCCTCATCTACTCGTTAAAGGAGGCGAACAGCGATTTCATTCAGTTAAAAACGGACTTAAGGCAGTAAAAGGAAAAGCAATAATCGCTATTCACGATGCCGTTAGACCCTTAGTGAGCCAAGAATTAATTACTCAGAGTTACAAAGAGGCTGAAAAGCACGGAAATGCGATTTGTAGCATCAAATCGAAAGATTCTGTTAGACAGTTGAAGAAAGACGGTACTATTGCTGTTGATCGGGAAAGCATTTACCTCATCCAAACTCCGCAAACTTTTAAGAGTGAGTTGATCAAAAAGGCATACGAACAAGAATATCGGATAAATTTTACCGACGACGCATCAGTGCTTGAACGAAACGGTCACCCCATTCACCTGGTTGAGGGAGAGGCACAAAACATCAAAATTACCTATCCGGAAGATCTACTACTTGCCGAGTACTTAATCAAGCAAAGAACTAAGCTTTAAACTTAAGTTGCTTTCTTGATAATTTTAAGTAGAACAGCTACAACTGCAATGACCAATAAGGCGTGAATCAGTCCGCCAGTATAATAACCTCCCAAAAAGGTAATAGCCCAAGCAATTACCAAAAGAACCGCAATCCAGTACAATAAATTTTCCATAGCCTAATTATTTACGTTCTTGTATAAGCGCAAATGGAGGCTATTTGTTTGCAAAATAGGTTTTCATTGCAAAAAGAAACCCTCCACAAGTATTGGGAGGGTTTCAATTAGTACTCATCTTCGTTGAAGAAGAAATCGTCTTTTGTAGGATAATCTGGCCAGATTTCCTCGATATTTTCATAGGGCTCACCGTCATCTTCTAAAGCCTGAAGATTTTCAATTACTTCTACAGGAGCACCTGAACGAATTGCATAATCAATTAATTCGTCTTTGGTTGCTGGCCAAGGTGCATCTTCTAAGTGAGAAGCCAATTCTAACGTCCAATACATAATCTTAGAATTATAGGTTTATTTTTCGCAAAAATAGAATAATCTCTATCAAATGCTAAAGAAGTTTTAAACACTTTTTCAGATCCTCGGGATCCACTTGTTTTCTTCAATTCCTTGGTCTGCACAAAGCTTTCTACCCAACATAAACAAATAGTCGCTCAAGCGATTTAAATAAACAATCACTTTTTCGTCAACAGGACCTTCTTCTCTCAGGTGTACACAAATACGTTCTGCTCTACGGCAAACGCAGCGGGCAACATGGCAGAAAGATACCGATTGACTTCCTCCTGGTAGAATGAAATGACGCAACTCGGGAAGCTGATCGTTCATTTCATCAATTTCTTTTTCTAGCAAGGCGATATCTTCCTGATGAAGGTCTGGAAGCTTCATTTTCGATTTTTCAGGATCAGATGCCAAAGTAGATCCAATGGTAAATAAACGGTCTTGCACTTCTTTTAATACATTTTTTTGGTGTTCTGATAATCCAAAATCACGTATTAAACCAATGTACGAGTTTAATTCATCTACCGTACCATAACTTTCAATACGCAAGTGATGCTTAGGAACCCGTGTGCCTCCAATGAGTGAGGTTAAGCCTGTATCGCCGGTTTTGGTATAAATCTTCATGGATTCGAAATAACGATTTTAAACCCAGCAAAACATCAGATTAGGGTCATTTAATTTCCACAATTCGTGAACTGTGTTTTAAATAAAAAAACCGATTAAAATAAACCCAAGTATGAGCAAGGGTGTCTTTAATGGGGTATATCTCAGCAAGAGAAAACTAGTGAGCATAATTACCAATGAGCGGAGATCTAAAGTTTGAGATTGCATTAAAAATAAAACCGCGGCACCAATAAAACCAACAGATACTGCATTTATCCCCGATAGGGAATTTTTTATCTGACTGATCTTTTTCAAATCGTTCCAAAATGGCACAATAAAGAGAATTAGTATTAATCCAGGAAGGTTAATACCGATTACGGCGATGATAGCACCTCCAATTTGACCCCAAACTCCGAAACCCGCATTTTTGAGGGTTAAAGCCCCTAAAAATGATGAAAATGAGAACGTAGGTCCGGGCAATGCTTGTTGAAAAGCAAAACCCGAAAGAAACTCTGCAGAAGTAATGTATTGCTTCATTTCTACAAACTCAGTATACATATAGGGCACTAAAACTTGTCCACCACCAAAAATGAGGATACCGTTACGGTAAAAGTTTTCAAACAGGCGAATGGGTAAACTAAATGGTGAAGTTCGGTTAATTAAAGCACCTAAAACTGCAAAAAACAATAAAATACCTACAAAATAAAGCACTTTACGGGTATTGATAGCTGCAAATAATTTTGACCGAAGCTGGCTTTCTTCTGCGGGAGTATCAATGGCTGAGGTAACTATACCACCTAAAAGTATAAGCGTAGGAAATACATACGCATTTTTCAAAATCAAGGTAGTTACAAATGCACCGAGGGCTAACAATACGCTCACTTGATTTTTGAGGGTAACTTTAGCCAGTTGAAATGCTGCATAGGCCACTATGCCAATGGCTACTGGCTGTAGCGTGTCTAAAACACGATGCAAACTGGTTTGATTGCTGAGTAAAGAAAGAAAAATTGCCGCAAAAGCCATTAAAGCTGCAGAAGGAAGAATCCAAATCAGGAAGGTTACTATCGCCAAGGACAAACCGCCAACTTTATAGGCCATACCCACCAAAGTTTGCGTAGAAGCAGGCCCTGGAAGTACTTGCGTAAGTGCATTTAGTTCTAAAAGATCCTGTTCTGAGATGTAGCGACGTCGTTGTACAAAATCCTTGAGCATGTAACCAATATGCGCCTGTGCCCCACCAAATGCTGTTAAGGTGAAAAAGAAAACATCTTTCAAGAAAAGCAGTTTGCGCTTATTCACTTAATTGTAATTAATCGTCTTCGTAATCTAAACCCGCAGCACAATTGTAAACTGCTTGCAACTCTGAGAGTGCATGCCGATCTTTTTTAGCTCTGGCAACCACTATGCCCTGCTGGTACGTTTTTAAAGCATTAGCAGGTTGCTCCAATTGTTCATATAATTTTCCTAAATGGTAATAAGTCCCTACATAATCTGCATGATTCAGCACTAAATCTTCAAAATAAGTGAGCGCCTTTTGCTGCTCATTTAAAACCACATACTCCGTTGCAATCGCATATTTTAGAAAAGGATCCTGAGGCTCATTTTCAAGGAATTGTAAAAGCTTTTCAAGACGAGTTGACTGCATAAAATGTTTGGCTTTTTTAACTAAATTTGCAAAAATATTAAGCTTATGAAGATACTTGTTTGCATCAGTAACGTACCCGATACGACTACAAAAATAACCTTTACATCTAATAATACAGAATTCAACACAGCTGGTGTACAGTACATCCTAAACCCCTACGATGAAATTGCACTCTCTAGAGCCATTGAATTGTGCGAAGGCGGTAAAGGAACTGTAACTGTGATTAATGTTGGTGAAGCCAGTACAGAGCCAACCATTAGAAAAGCCTTGGCTATTGGTGCAGACGATGCAGTTCGTATCAATGCTGCTCCACGCGATGCTTATTTTGTAGCTTATCAAATTGCCGAATATGCTAAAGAGCAGGGTTTTGATATGATTTTAGCCGGACGTGAGTCTATTGATCACAATGGCGCTCAAGTTCCAGCCATGATTGCCGAATTTCTAGATATTCCTTCTATTTCGGTTATTAAAAAATTAGATTTTGACGGTAGTACAGCTACCATAAACCGTGAAATTGAAGGCGGTAAGGAAGTGGTTGAAGTTAGCGCTCCATTTGTAGCAAGTTGTGCCGAAGGAGTTGCCGAGTGGAAAATTCCAAACATGAGAGGAATCATGTCGGCCAGAACCAAGCCTTTACAAGTAATCGAAGCTAAAAACATTGATCAGCTTAGTGCGGTTGAAGTGTACGAAACTCCTGCCCCACGCAGTGCGGTTAAAATGGTTGATGCTGCCGATATGACTGGTTTAGTTAACTTGCTGCATACCGAAGCAAAAGTGATTTAATTTACAGTATCAGAGAAAAAATTTATGTCAGTTTTAGTATACGTAGAAAATGTTCAAGGTCAGTTTAAGAAATCCGCTTTCGAAGTGGTTTCTTACGCAAAAGCGATTGCTGATCAGTTAAACACCAATCTGGTTGCCCTATCAATTGGTCAAACAAGTAACGATGAGTTGAGCAATTTGGGTAAGTATGGTGCAAGCAAAGTCTTAAATGCGGGTTCGCTGAATGCCTTCGATAGCCAAGCATACGCTAGCGTTATTGCAGAAGCCAGTCAGAAAGAAGGTGCTGAAGTTGTAGTTATGGCCAATTCCTTTAGTGGTAAAGGCTTATCGCCGAGAGTTGCGGTAAAATTAAAGGCCGGATTAGTTGCTGGTGCTGTAGAATTGCCACAAATTGCTGGTGGCAAATTCTCTGTGAAGAAATCAGCCTATTCAGGTAAAGCATTCGCACAAGTTTCTTTAAGCTCTGCAGTAAAAGTTATCGCTTTAAATGCGAACGCCTATCAGGTAAAAGATGGCGGATCGGCAGCAAGTGTAGCAGATTTTCAAGCTGCAAATGCCGTTTCTAAAGTAAAAGTAAAAGAAGTGGTTCGTGCTACCGATAAAATTTCTTTACCAGAAGCCGAATTGGTAGTTTCTGCCGGACGTGGAATGAAAGGTCCTGAAAACTGGAATTTGGTAGAAAAATTAGCAGATGCCCTAGGTGCTGCTACTGCTTGCTCTAAACCCGTTTCGGATGCAGGATGGAGACCACACGAAGAACACGTAGGCCAAACTGGAATTGCAGTTAGCCCTAATTTGTACATTGCCATAGGTATTTCTGGAGCCATCCAACATTTGGCTGGGGTTAGTTCATCTAAAACTATCGTGGTAATCAATAAAGATCCAGAAGCTCCGTTCTTTAAAGTAGCCGACTACGGTATTGTTGGCGATGCTATGGAAGTTCTGCCTAAACTTACCGAAGCAGTAAAAGCTTACAAAGGCCAATCGTAATTTCGGTGAATTTAATTCATGGAAAAGATCAAGTTAGATATTGTTGGTTTATCGTATAGCCAAACCCAATCCGGTGCATGTGCACTGGTATTGGGTGAGGTTAACGGCCGACGACGTCTTCCGATCATTATAGGCGGCTTTGAAGCGCAGGCCATTGCCATCGAAATTGAAAAGATGACTCCTGCCCGCCCCCTCACCCATGATTTATTTAAAGATTTTGCACAAGCCTACCATGTGAATGTTCAGGAAGTGATTATCTACAACCTGGTTGGTAGTGTTTTTTACGCCAAATTGGTCTGTTTTGATGGTAAAAAGACCATTGAAATTGATGCCCGTACTTCTGATGCCGTTGCTCTGGCGGTGCGTTTTGAGTGCCCTATTTACACTTACGAATTTATCCTGGCATCTGCCGGAACCATTATGGAAGGGAATGAATTTGCTTATCTCGAAGATATGGTTGCCCCGAACGAAGAATTACCTGAAGCTTTACCCTCAACCACAAATTATTCGAATTTGACCGATGAGGAATTGAAAGTTCAATTAAAGGAAGCACTCAAAGATGAGGCCTATGAACGGGCTGCCAGTATTCGCGATGAATTGAGCCGCAGAAAATCTTCCTAATTTTTCTACATTTCGTTTTTTATCTACATTTCTTCTAAATTCTCTTAGTAATTTCTATTTTACGGTACTAAACCGTATATAAGCTATTCGTAATGGAAAGATTCACCGGCCTTATTGGCATCGTACTTATTTTTGCACTTGCATTTTTACTATCAAATAACCGCAAAGCCATCAATTACCGCTTGGTTTTGTCGGGATTAACCATCCAGATTGTTCTCGCTTTATTCATTTTAAAAGTACCTGTGGGTAAAGAAATATTCGGCTGGCTGGGTGCGGCAGTTACCAAGGTATTGGATTTTTCAAATGCCGGTGCCAATTTCGTTTTTGGTGCTTTAGTGAACAAAGGTTTAATGGATAAAGCTTTTGGAGCAGGCAACGATTTTATTTTCTTCTTTAAGATTATCCCTACCATCATTTTTGTGGCCGTATTGGTCAGCGTAGCTTATTATTTAGGCATTATGCAACGTATTGTAAAAGGAATTGCCTTGGTTGTGTATAAATTGATGGGCGTTTCGGGTTCTGAAGCACTTTCTAATGTGGCTAGTGCTTTTGTTGGTCAGGTTGAAGCGCAAATTATGATTAAGCCCTATCTGAGAGGCATGACCATGTCTGAGTTATTGGCTTCCATGACCGGTAGTATGGCCTGTATTGCCGGCGGGGTTATGGCGGTGTATATTGCATTGGGTGTTCCGGCCGAATATTTGATTGCAGCAAGTTTAATGGCTGCCCCTGGGGCTTTGGTGATATCTAAAATTGTATGGCCTGAAACTGAGGTGTCTGAAACTAAGGGTAAGGTTTCATTGGAGATCAAGAAAACCAATGCCAATTTGGTAGATGCCATTTCTCATGGCGCCAGCGACGGGTTAAAAGTAGGTTTAAATGTAATTGCCATGCTGATTGGTTTTATTGCCATTATTGCTTTACTGGATTATGTATTGGGTAAAGTGGGTATGGGCTTGGCTAATTTAGGACTCACCTTATCTTTTATTGGTATTGATTTGCAAACGCTGAGTTTGAACCAAATTTTGGGTAGCATTTTCTCCTTGTTTGCCTGGACCATGGGTGTGCCTATGAAAGATATTCAGGTTGCAGGATCATTGATGGGGACTAAAATGGTGATCAATGAGTTTGTGGCCTATTTGGATTTGGCTAAGGTTAAAGCTGCGATGGATGCCAAAACACTCCTGATTACGAGCTTTGCCTTGTGTGGTTTTGCCAACTTTAGTTCTATTGCCATTCAGGTGGGTGGTATTGGCGAGTTGGCCCCTGAGCGTAGAACCGATTTGGCTAAACTGGGCGTAAAAGCTTTAATTTGCGGAACGCTTGCTTCGTATCTTTCTGCAACAATTGCCGGAATCTTATACTAATCTGAATGAAGAAATATCGGTCTGAACAGAAATGTTTAAACTGTGGATCCCATGTTGAAGCCAAATTCTGTCCGCAGTGTGGCCAAGAAAATATAGAAACCCGGGAGCCTTTCCTGGGTTTCCTAATCCATAGCATCGGTCATTATTTTCATTTTGACTCAAAGTTTCAAAAGAGCTTTGTTCCTCTAATTACCCAACCCGGGAAATTAACTACCGAATATATTGCCGGCAAACGGGCTTCGTATATTCATCCTGTGAGCATGTATTTGTTTATCAGTTTGGTTTTTTTCCTAACTATTGGTCTTCATCAATCGGATGTTGATCCGCTAAAAACGATTTCAAACCCGAAAATTATCCAATCTCAATTGGATAGTTTACGAAAAATTGATACCGCTAAATTGAGTCGTAGAGAACGGGCTGAGCTAAGGCAAAAAGTTACAGATCTTAAAGAGCTTAACAAAGGCTTATCGGATGTTAAAAATGGATTTAATTCTGGTTCTGGAAATTTGAAATTAAATCTTGGTGATACCGATTCAACATATGTAAGTATTCGGGATTACGAGCAAAAACAAGCTAAGCTCCCAGCTGCTAAACGAGATAGTTGGCTCAGTGCTTATTTTATCAAGAAAAGCATTTTACTTGAACAAAAGTATGGCGATGAATTGTTAAACAAGATTGTAGAAACGGTACAACATCAATTACCTAAAATGATGTTTATCCTCATGCCTTTGTTTGCTTTGATTTTGAGTTTTAGTTTCTACAAATCGAAACTGTACTTTATCGAACACCTCATTTATACCATCCACGTACATTCGTTCTTATTCTTGCTTTTCTGTTTTATAGACCTCCTAGGTATGTCCTGGAAAGCTGCTGGCGATATTGGGGTGGGCATTGGTATGCTGATTAGTTTGTGGTATATCTACCGTTCAATGCGTAGGGTGTATCAAAAAGGAAGAGCACATACTTTAGCAAAATTCTTGCTTTTGAGTTTTATCTATTTTGTCCTATTGATAATTAGCTTTATCGGCATCCTCTTATTCTCTGTGGCAACCTTATAAAAAAATCCCGGCTCTTATCCAGAACCGGGATTTATATCTTAACCTTTTGGTTTTATGGTTTTAGCGTTTTTCTACAGGTACAAATTGGCGGTTTACTTCTCCAACATATACTTGACGTGGACGGCCAATTGGTTCTTTGTTTTCACGCATTTCTTTCCATTGTGCAATCCATCCCGGTAGGCGACCCAAGGCAAACAATACGGTAAACATATCGGTTGGGAAACCTAAAGCACGGTAAATGATACCTGAATAGAAATCTACGTTTGGATAAAGTTTACGCTCTACGAAATACGGATCGCTGAGGGCTGCTTGTTCTAGTTTTTTGGCAATATCCAATACGGGATCGTTGATGCCTAATTTAGCCAATACGTCGTCGCAGGCCTTTTTAATGATTTTAGCACGCGGATCGAAGTTTTTGTATACACGGTGACCGAAGCCCATTAAACGGAATGGATCGTTTTTATCTTTGGCTTTGTTTAACCATTTGTCTACATCGCCGCCATCGTTTTTAATTTGCTCCAACATTTCGATTACGGCTTGGTTTGCTCCTCCGTGAAGCGGGCCCCATAATGCAGAAATACCTGCAGAAATAGAAGCATACAAGTTGCAATCGGCCGAACCTACGATTCGTACCGTTGAGGTTGAACAGTTTTGTTCGTGATCTGCATGCAAAATTAACAATACGTTCATGGCTTTTGCCACTACCGGATCAATGCTTACTTCTTCGGTACGCTGACCAAAGGTCATGTAGAGGTAATTGGTTACGTAATCAAATTTATTTTGCGGATAAATTAGCGGGTGACCTAATGATTTTTTATAGATCCACGACACGATGGTAGCCATCTTCGCTAATAGCTTAATGATGGTTAGGTTTTGTTCTTCTTGTGTTTGGTGCGGATCTAAAGACTCTGGATAAAATGAAGAAAGTGAACATACTAATGATGACAATTGTCCCATTGGGTGTGATTTTGATGGGAATCCATCAAAAAACTTCTTCATGTCTTCGTGTACCAGTGTATGGCGTGAAATCTGGAACTGGAAGTCATCTAACTGCGCTTTGGAAGGCAAGTTACCGTAAATTAAGAGGTAGGCTACTTCTAAGAAAGAGGCTTTCTCGGCCAATTCTTCAATGGCATAGCCACGGTATTTCAATACGCCTTGTTCACCATCTAAAAAGGTGATGGCACTTTTGGTGGCTCCGGTATTTTTGAATCCAGAATCTAAGGTAATGAGTCCGGTTAAATCGCGAAGTTTTGCAATATCAATTGCAGATTCGTTCTCGGTGCCGGTGATTACTGGTAATTCTACGGTTTGATCACCATATTTAATCGTTGCTGTAGATGACATAAGATTTATAATTGATGGACAAAACTAATCAAATCGGTGTATTTTACTACACTTATAATGCTGTGCTTGTGTAATTTTTTTGTACTATTTTATCTTTTCTTTTACTTCTCCGCAATTGAGCATTTCGTCGCCGTAATACGGATTTCTCACTTCTTCTTCCTGGGCTAACCAGTAGCCTCCATCCCCTTCGTTGGCCATGGGGCAAAATTGTACGTAAAATGCACCTTTAGCTACTGCTGCTTTACGGAATACCGAAATAAGTTGATTGCTCAAATTGGTAAAGGTTTTGCGCTGTTGTGCTAAATCGTTGGTTTTTGCGATTGAATCTGCTGCTGCTTGGCTGGTTTCGAATTCTTTACTTGCTGCCAGGCTTTGTTGCAATGTTTTGGCTGCTTCTTGGGTTTTGGTAGCGTCTGAAAGTACCAAAGCATCTTTAAGTAGTAGGTATTGCTTTAGAATGGTGTTTTGAGATGCATCTTTTAAACTAACGTTAACTGCTGCTGTACTTGCTGTTTCGCTGGTTTGTGTTGTTTCAGCTGTTTCAGTAGTTTGTGTGGTACAAGCTAGTAAGGAAGCTAGCATTGCGATAAGTACTGGTAATTTGAATTGTATTTTCATTTTTTGAGGTATTGAACGAATCAAATCTAAGCTTAAGTTGTGATTAGAGCGTCAATTGTGTGTTAATTTAAAAAAATTGCAATCTGTATTTGCAGTTTAACGCCGTATTTGTACTTTTGCCCCCGGAGAGATGGCAGAGTGGTCGATTGCGGCGGTCTTGAAAACCGTTGACTGTCAAAGGTCCGGGGGTTCGAATCCCTCTCTCTCCGCCAAATTGAAATCCCGCATAGTAGCGGGATTTTGTATTTATGGCAAAATTTGCTGTTTATATTCTTTATTCGATTAATTATAATCGGTATTATATTGGTCAAACTGCCGATTTAGCTCAGCGTTTAGTTCGACATAATGCTGGTTATGAATTTTCAACAAAGCCTTATTTACCTTGGATACTGGTTTGTTCTATTCTAAAGAATAGTCGGGGTGAAGCGTTGATTCTGGAACGTAAATTAAAGAACCTTAACACCGTTGATCTTAAAAAGTTTATTGGTAAGTATGGCCTAGAAGATATTGGGGGCCACGAGGCTTAGCTCGTGGTGGCGAGTTTACCTCGCCATTCGAATCCCTCTCTCTCCGCCAAACCAAATCAAAACCCACGAGAAACTCGTGGGTTTTTTGTTTTCCATATTCGCGAAGCTTGCTTTAGGGAGTATGGGATACCAAAAAATAGCGGCGCAGCCGCTTAGTTTTGATCTGGTTTGAAGCCTCACCCATTTAGGGATCGCCGAAGGCAATCCTGTTTTTATGATAAGCTCTCTAATTTTGTTTGCTAAACCGGTAGTTTAAACCAAGTTGAACTTGGATATTGAGCGGATTACGGTTTTCTTGCCACTGGTAATTGCGTATCCAGGCGGCGTTGAGTGCAGCTCTTAATCCTACTTGCCCCCATTGGCGGTAGGTATAGGTATTGAGCATGATGTCTGTCCATTTACGGTTGTAATCTACCATAACTTGGGTATAGGCATCGTAAAAGAAATCGAGGTTGTGGGCATAACGTTCTAACTGGAAGCCGAAAACCTGATTTTTATTCCAGAAGGC
>JACCDH011772013.1_pt1 | contig 30535 bp, 30 predicted proteins | sample 7442481 | NCBI WGS metagenome assembly JACCDH01 (sample SAMN15323433, study PRJNA562643) | freshwater metagenome | isolation source: river surface water | place: USA:Blue River Watershed | collected 2017-08-15
ATTTGAATGTTGAAATTGTTAGTGCTCTTTAACCATATAAGGAATATAAGGAAATATAAGGTGAGAATCTTGAACCTGAAACTTTGATATTGAGATTAGCATTGCTCCCGCGTTAGGGATAGCAGCGGCATCCTTTTAAAAAGGAGACTTCGAGTTCCTCAGTCTGCTTTTTAAAAGATACAGCGTATAGCCCGGCCCATAGGGAAACGCCCTGAAAATTATTCGTAACGAATGGCTTTGATGGGAGAAATTTTAGTAATGATATAGGACGGAATCAATAAAATCAAGAAACAAACCGAAATGGTAAGCAGGTTCAATGCAGCAATATATCCTAAATTAAAATAGACTGGAGCTTGATTTACATAGTAGTTTTCGGGGTTAAGCTGAATGACACCAAAATATTTTTGAATAAGCAGCACTCCTATTCCGATACAATTGCCCCACAAAAGCCCTCGAAGAATTAAATAAAAAGCATTGTACAAGAATATTTTTCGCACAGACCAGTCGCCTGCTCCAAGTGCTTTTAAAATTCCTATCATTTGCGTTCGCTCCAAAATAAGCACTAACAAAGCCACCACCATATTGATAGTTGCCACCAATATCATCACTCCAAGAATAACAATAATATTGAAATCAAACAATTGAAGCCAATCAAAAATATAACTGTATTTCTCGATTATAGTCTTAGCATCCAAGTTGGATGGAGTTTGTTTATAGACTTCTTCTCCGATAGCCTGAATCTGATTAAAGTCTTGTACAAAAATTTCAAACGCACCGATTTCGTTTGGAGTCCACTTATTAATTCGTTGAATATGTCGAATGTCACCTATTATATAAGTAGCATCAAATTCTTGAAATCCTGAGTTAAAGATTCCTGTTATTTTAAATCTTCGAACAGAAGGAAGTTTATTTTGATTTTCTTTAATGAAAAAAGTAGTAAAAGCATCGCCTACTTTTAATTGCAATCTGTCAGCTAAGAATTGAGAAATTACAACCTCTGAGTTAAGTGACCCTGATAAATTAGGCAAACGCCCCGCAATTAAATATTCTTTAATGGCACTCCATTGATAGTCGGTTCCAACTCCTTTGAAAACGATTCCCTCGAAGGCTTTTTCGGTACGGATGATTCCAGCTTTGGTGGCAATGGCTTGAATATGACTAATTCCAGTAACCGAATTGAACTTAGGGTAAAATTTTTGGTTTTTGGAAATAGGTGTCAGCGTTGCCTCTGATTGATTATTATCATAATTTGAAATAATAATGTGACCATTAAACGCCGATACTTTTTCGCGGATTTTTTGTTGTAAACCAACTCCTGTAGCTACCGAAACTATCATCATTACCATTCCAATAGCAATAGCCGCGATTGCTATTTTTATTATTGGCGCAGAAATACTACTTTTATAATCTTTAGCAGTAATCAATCTTTTGGCTATGAAATATTCTAAACTCAAGTGATTTGGTATTAACTTGAGCCAAAAATACAGCTAAAACACGAATTACACTAATTGACTCTAATATATTTAAGATGACAGTCTTTTTTAAAAATTTTATCTTGTTCATTGGACTTATTTTCATTACTGGTTCGTGTTCAGTCCGCAAAAAAGTACAAACACCAAACACAACTGATCATTCCATAGTTATTCCCATTCAAAAACACATTAGACCTAACCAACCCACAGATTTCAAAACAGGTGCAGATAACTACGAAATCTACCTACCTCTATTAAAGAATAAAAAAGTGGGAGTAGTAAGCAATCAAACTGGAATTCTAACTAACGGAACTCATTTAGTAGATTTTTTGATTGCCAATGTCATCCAAGTCGAAAAAATATTTGCTCCCGAACACGGTTTTCGGGGTACAGCAGATGCTGGCGAATTACTTATTGATGGAAAAGATGCCAAAACAGGCCTGGCTATTATTTCTCTTTATGGTTCCAATAAAAAACCAAAACCAGAACAATTAGAAGGGATTGATGTTTTAGTTTTTGATATTCAAGATGTTGGCGCTCGATTCTACACCTATATTTCTAGTCTTCATTATATTATGGAAGCTTGCGCTGAAAATAATATTCCACTATTGGTTTTAGATCGTCCTAATCCAAACGGATTTATTATTGACGGACCAGTTTTAGAAAAAGAATTCAGCAGTTTTGTAGGTATGCACCCAATTCCTGTACTTCATGGAATGACTATTGGGGAATATGCCCAAATGATTAATGGTGAGAATTGGTTGCATTCCACTACCGATTCCCAACAAACACTTCAATGTGATTTAACGGTAATTCCTTGTGTACAGTATGACCGAAATGCTTCGTATCATGTAATAGAAAAACCTTCTCCTAACCTCCCAAACGATCAAGCTATCAATCTATATGCGAGCTTGTGTTTCTTTGAAGGAACCAATGTTAGTGTTGGAAGAGGGACTAACAAACAGTTTCAAATTTATGGCTCTCCTTTTTTACCTAATACCGGATTTAGCTTTACACCTGAGTCCAACCTTGGCGCCAAAGAACCCATACATAAAGGTATTGTTTGTCACGGAGAAGATGTATCAACTATTGAACCTGTAAATCAAATCGAATTGAAATGGCTTATCAAAGCATACAATACTACGGAAGACAAAACCAAATTTTTTACACCGTTTTTCACCAAATTAGCCGGAACAAAACAACTTCAACAACAAATTGAAGAAGGCATGTCAGAACGAAAAATTAAAAAAAGCTGGAAAACAGGTTTAGACCAATTTAAGGAAATTCGAAAAAAATATTTATTGTACTAAAGCGGTAATTTCTTTTTCATTTCTTCTACAATGTTATAAACCGCAGGACAAATGGGGATATTCTTTAAAGTTAAATCTGTGATTTGCTGAAACTTTTTTCGGTCGGTATGCGGAAATTCCCGACAGGCTTTTGGACGAACATCATAAATAAAACACGTATTGTCACTATCCAAAAACGTACAAGGCACTGATTGTAATACATAATCATTATCCTCATCAATACGAAGATACTGCTCAATAAACTGTTGTGGTTTTTGCCGAAGATGTTTAGCTATTCGTTCAATATCCGCCGAAGTGAATAAAGGTCCCGTCGTTTTACAACAATTAGCACAAGTCAAGCAATCCGTTCTCTTAAATTCGGCATCGTGCAATTCTTGCATGATATAATCCAAGTTCTTTGGCGCTTTCTTTTTCAGCTTATCAAAATACTTTTTATTTTCGATATGCTTATCTTTGGCAAGTTTCCCGAGTTCGTTTATTTGAATTTTCAAGTTTCAAGTTTCAAGTTGAATCGCAAAGTTAACGACTTGAAACTAAAAAAACTGAAACTTTAATCAAAATAAAGAGGAAAGATTGCTTCGTTCCTCGCAATAACATTATGAAAGATCTTTTCGGAAAAGCAATACTTGACTATCAAACGAACAACAAGCCTGAAAACATCATTACATCGACTTCTATATCGGAAGAAGACGAAATGGATGTTGCCTATTTATTTCGAGATTTTGATGAAATGCCAACTATAGAACAAAAGGCATTACAATTAGCCAAAGGGAAAACACTAGATGTGGGCTGTGGAGCAGGAAGCCATAGTTTGTATTTGCAAAACGAACGGAATATAGATGTTCATTCAATAGATATTTCCGAAAATGCCATTCAAGCTTGTTCCCTTCGCGGATTGAAGAACGTACAAGCCATTGATATATTGAATTTGGAAAACGAAAAATACGACACCATTCTGTTATTAATGAATGGCACAGGGATTTTTGAAACCTTAGAAAAAACAACTATTTATCTTCAAAAATTAAAAAGTTTACTTAATCCAAACGGACAAATTTTAATTGATTCTTCTGATATTATCTATATGTTTGACGAAGATGAAGATGGTGGCAAGTGGATTCCAAGTGATACTTATTATGGCGAATTAACATTTAATCTTCGCTATAAAAACGAAACAGAAGATTCATTTCCTTGGTTATACTTAGATTACAATACTTTACAAAATGCGGCTTTCGCCAATGGGCTACAATGTCAACTCATAATGGAAGGAGATCATTTTGACTATTTAGCACAACTTACTGTTTAATACATCAATACTCAGCAAAAATGGAAAATAAATTACGTTACCCGATTGGAAAATATGCAGCTCCCGAAGTTTACACCAAAGAATATCTAGTAGAACGCATTCAGGAAATTGCTCAATTTCCAGCGCTATTAAAACAAGAAGTCTCACAACTTACTAACGAACAATTAAACACTCCCTATAGAGACGGCGGATGGACGATCCGTCAAGTGATTCATCATTGCGCTGATAGTCATATGAATTGCTTCATCCGAATTAAATGGGCTTTAACTGAAGACGCACCTACCATAAAATTTTATTACGAAGACCGTTGGGGAGAAATGGAAGATAATTTGAATATGCCTATTGAACCAACGCTAGCTTTATTAGAAGGGTTGCATTTTCGACTAGCTTATTTAATGAAAAACCTCTCGGACTTAGATTTAGAAAAATCATTCATTCATCCAGAACATAATACTTCGTTCAAAATCAAAGAAATTATTGGAACATATGCCTGGCATGGATTACATCATTTAGCACATATTACAGAATTGAAAAAACGAAAAGGGTGGTAATTTAAGGAATATTCAAATATTTATGTGTTTGTAAAGAAACCCGCCATTTTGGATTTTTCATAACATAATCTACAATCATTGGTGTCATTTCTTCTCTTTTACTCCATTCTGGTTGCAAAAAAAGAATCGCATTTTTGTTCACTTTTTCGGCTTGCTCTTCAGCAAAAACAAAGTCGTGTTTGTTGTAAATAATCACCTTCAACTCATCTGCATTGTCATATACAGTTGGAGTAGGTAATTTATATTTCTTTGGCGAAAGACAAATCCAATCCCAAGTTCCCGAAAGTGGATAAGCTCCTGAAGTTTCTATATGAACCTTTATATTATTGTCTTTTAACTTTTTTGTTAATAAAGTCATATCCCAAGTTAAAGGCTCTCCACCCGTCACCACAACAGTGTCTGCATACTTGGTAGCATTCGCAACAATTACATCCACACTTGTTGGAGGATGCAACTCAGCATTCCAACTTTCTTTAACATCACACCAATGACATCCCACATCACAACCGCCAATTCGTATAAAATAAGCTGCCGTACCTGTATGCGACCCTTCTCCTTGAATAGTATAAAACTCTTCCATTAAAGGCAACATCGCTCCTTTATTAACTTCTAATTGTATTTCTTTTGATAACATTTGTTCCTTTTGAAGTTGCAAAGATAGTCATTTAGAAATTTCATTTCTACTCTTCCTTTACCTTAAAAATAAGCATAAAAAAACCGACAATTAATTGTCGGTTTTTTATCTAAACTACTTTATTTATTTCAATTGCTTAATTGAACTTAATGCGTAAGCATTTGTTGGATCAATTACCAAAGTCTTGTTAAAATACTCTACTGCTTTTGCTTTATCTGTATTAGCATAAGTAGCTCCAATAGTATTGTAACTCTCTGCTATTTTTTTAACAACAGCTGGTTTTGCAACTTCATCAGCTCCTTTTGCAGTTACTGCAGCTACATAAGCTTCATAATACTTAATTGTATTCGCATCATTATCTAACAAACTATTTGTTCTTGCTTTAAATAAAAATGCCTCATAATATCCTGGAGATGCCACCAATACTTTATCAAAAGCAGCATCTGCTTTCTGAAGTGCTACAGCATCTGGCTTACTATCTTTTTTACTATTTGCATAATACAACGATAACCCAAAATACAAATTATCATCTAGATAATTTTTAGAATCCTGATTTGTTGTGCCTAATTCAAAAATTGCAGCCGCTTCTTTAAATAACTTTTGCGAAAATAATTTTTTCCCTACCTCATTTAAATCTTCTGCTGCTAATGGTTCCATCTCAATAGATTTTTTGATAAAAGTTAAACCTGCATCAAAAGCAACAGGATCTATAGAAAGTCCATCAGCACTAGTTCCTTTTTTAATTTTAGCCAATCCTAAAACTTGAAAATCTTTAGCAATAATTTTATTAGAAGTATTGGATGTAAATGTTTCTAAAGACTGAATTGCTTTGTCAGTATTCCCGTTTTCATACGCTGCATATCCTAAATAACGATAAATTCTTGGATTCACCTTGTCCAACTGAATCATTTTATTAGCTTCTTCCTCTAGTGTTCTATAATCTTTTACCAAAATCATAAAATCAGCACGACGCATTCTTGAATGAATCGAATAATCAGTTAAATCCATGTATTTTTGGTAATAATCAATTGCTATTTTGTAGTTTTCAGCAGCTTTAGAAGGTTTGTTTCTAGCTATTTTATAATAGGTTTCAGCTAACTCTCTATATACTGGTCCATAATTAGGATTGATAGCAATCACCTCATTATAGGCTTTTGACGCCTCATCATACGATTTTGCTCCTTTCAACAATACCCCTAATTGCATTTTAGCTCTTAATAAAGTATTGTCTGCTGAAAATGCATCTCTATAAGCTTTATAAGCCTCATTTTGATTACTTTCTCCATAATAAGCATCACCTAAAGCTAAAAGTACTTGAGCATCTTGAGGATTGTTCACAAGTGCACGACTTAAAATAGCAATTGCACTTTTGTAATCTGGTTTTGAAGCATTCATATAAGCTTTTGCAATATATACATATTCTTCAAAATCTTTTTTGCGCATATCTTTAGTGGCTAAAGCAAACTTAGCCGTGGCAGATGGAATGTCATTATTATCCAAATCCATTTGTCCTAGACCAATATTATTAAATCGAGCAGATTCAGATGCTGTCAACCCTTTCTCGTAAGAAATTCTAGCCGAATCTTTTATGCTTTGAGTTAAATACACATTCCCTAAAATAAAAGAAGCCATACCATTCGAAGGTTTTGCTTGTAAAATTGATTTCAAAATCGATTTTGCCTCTTCGTATTTTTCTGCATCAATAGCCTTTTTTGCTTGATTAATATCTTGAGCTTGACTAACTGAAACGGAAGTCAAAAGTACTAATCCAAAAATTTTAAATTTATTCATCTTTATAATTATAATTTATTTAATTCTTATCGTTGGTAATCTCTTTTCTGATAACTAATTTTCTAGGAGGTACTTTGACGGGTAGCAATCCTGATTTTAAAATAATTCGTTGGCCAATATCTCCAGCCACAAAAGAAGCAAATCCCATTCCTAATCCTGAATAACCTTGGCAATTTACAATAAACAAATCGCGTGCCAAAGGATATTTTCCTTCAGCTATTGTATTTTGATCTGGTGCATAATAACCCGAATCTTTCAATCCTTTCACGCTCAAAATGTTCACTTTGTCAACATAGTGTTGCATTGCTGGGGTAGGCTGTGATAGCCAATTCATCCCAACGACACCAATCATTCCTTGGTTCTCGGAAACAAATTTAATAACTTCATTGTTTGTTCCAAAAGAAAATACACCTTTTTCTGGAATTGCTGATAAGCCTGCTAAATTATTCATATAGCGAACTGTACTCGAGTTAGGGTTGTCAAAAACCAAACCTTTGATTTTACCTCCTGATTTCCCTTTCATAAAATCCAAAACATCACTCAAAGCAATTAAGGTATCCTTAGTACCCGCATTAGATATAAATGCAATTGCATCAATAGCTATAGGAGTAATCTTTGGTATAATCTTTCTAGTTTCAAAAATCTTCATCTCCTCTTTATTAAGCTTTCTTGAAAGAACAGCTATACTTGAAGTATCTTTAACTAATGCTTGAATAACTTCATTCTCAGATTTAGCATCCATTTTAATCTTTGCCTCATACCTGCTTTCAAATATTTCTATTTGATCTTCCATAATAGGTTGCAATGTTTCGTCAACCAAAAGTGTTGCATTCCCTTTTAAAATAGTTTCTTGATTGTTTTGATTGGATTTATTACATGAAGTAACAAATAAAAACAAAATAATAAGACCCAAAAATTTTATAGAATTTCTCATAATTTAATCATTGTTATTATTAATTATCCTTACGAATCTAAAAAAAGAATAAACGATTAGCAGTACCCCAAAAGCGATTCTATAATTGTATTGCATTTGAATAGGGAAATGCTTCATAAAGATAACTAATAATCCTAAAACTAAATAGGATACTAAAAACAAAATTCCTATAACGAGAAGAAATCGCCCTTTGAGCGATTTCTTCTGAAAACTAGTAACAAAGTTTTTAAACATTATTCTGCCGATTGAATAGTAATTGGAAGAGAATATAACACTCTTACTTTTTTACCATTTTGCTCTCCAGGTGTCCATTTTGGACATTTGTTCAAAACACGTATTGCTTCTTTTCCTGTACCATAACCAATATCTCTAATCACTTTAATATCAGTCAAAGAACCATCTTTCTCTACTACAAAAGTAACATACACTTTCCCTTTCAATCCTTCTTCTTCAGGAGTTTGGTAATTATTACCTACAAACTTGTAGAATTTCTCCATACCACCAGGAAAATCAGGTTTTACTTCAATACCTGCAGTATTATAAATAGTATTATCTACTTCTTCTACAACTGCAGCAGTACCATTCCCTACTGGTTCAACAGTTAATTCCGCATCTGGATCTCCTTTGATAGTTTCATTACCTAGTTTCTTATCTTTGATTTCAGTAATCTTTGGTGGTTCTTCAGTAACCTCTTCTGCTTTAGCTACTACAGGCTTAACAAATTTCACTTGATCCACTTTTGGTGGAGGTGGTGGAGGTGGCGGAAGATCTTTTTTAGGCTGTTCTTTCTTTGGAGGCAATTTCATGGTTACAATTTTTGTATCCAATCCTTCGTCATCACTAGAAGAATCTGGCAATAAGCTCATAATCAATGGCGCTGCGACTGCAAACGAAAATACAATCGCTCCAATAATTAATGCCTTAACAGTGGTCTTAGTATTCTTTTTTCTAAGATCATAAGCCCCATAAGCCTTATTTCGACCTTCGAATACGATATCAAGCCATTGGTTTGTAAATATATCTAATTTCATTTTTCTTAATTATTAGGTTATTGAGCAACAAGAATCTCTTATTTACTTTCTAACAATTTTGTTTCCTCAGGAGTATAATCATTAACAATTGCATACGTAGGAACATCAACAATTGCCATTTCATCTAATATATCAACTAAGTTTCTATAATTTGACTTTTTACTAGGTTTGATTATTACAATCATTCCTTTGTCTTTATTTCCTGTGTATTCAAGAACTAATTTCTTTCTTGCAATTAATTCTTTACGAATTCCTTCTTTACCGTAAGAGAAGTCTTTAGGAGCTCCTCCAGCAACAGGAGTTGCTAACAAACCTACATAACGAACTAACTTATCGTTATCCCCCAAAAGAATTGTCATAGTACGATTTTCGTCCACTTTAACTTGGTTCTTTGGATCCGGTTTATCTTCTTTATCTGGCAACCCCAAACTCATCGATTGAGGTTTAGACAAGGTAGTTGTAAGCATGAAGAATGTTATCAATAAGAATGCCAAATCCACCATGGCTGTTAAATCAACCTTAGAGCCCGATTTTTTACTTCTTACCTTACCATCGCCTTTTTTACCACCACCGTCGCCGGTATTTAATTCAGCCATTTTAGTATCTTTTAAATAATTATTTATCTTTTGCTCTTAAACCAGTAACTAAATTAAAGCTATTGATTTTTTGATCTTGTAAGATATCCATCACTTTTTTAATTGATGGATACTCTTCTCTTGCATCGCCTTTTATTGCAATCTGCAACTCTTTATCGTCGATTTCAATATTTGCTATTCGAGCATTTTGAATCCACTGCGACAACTGATTATCTAAAGAATCTTTAGGAATTCCTGGCTGATCTGCTTTACCTCTCTCTGAACTCTTCATAGCAATAATTTGCTTGAGATTAGCGATTGGTACTCCAAATCCTTCCATTAAAGCAAATTTAGCAGACTCATCTTCTGTAAATTCAACTCCGTATTTTTGACCCATTAATTCTAAAGTTCTTTTTCTAACTTCTCTACCTTTTAAATCAAAGAAAACTTTTCCTTTTCCTACGGTAATAGTAGCTAAATCAGTGTCTGGCAATTTAGTTTGAACTGTTGATGCTGGTGTATCTACTGGTAAAGGTTCAGGAATTTTGGCTGTAGCAGTCAAAATAAAGAACGTAAGCAATAGAAAGGCAACATCACACATAGCGGTCATATCAATAGACGCAGCTTTTTTGGACATTTTTACAGCCATTACTTTATTTGTTTTATAATTTAGTGAGTTCTTTTATTTAAAAAAACCCATCAGAATTAATTGTTAATTATTTTTTTGAACTTCTGAAGTGTCTGTAAGTATTTACAATTGTATTACCAGCCTCGTCAATTGAATATGTCAAAGTATCAATTTTAGAAGTAAACAAATTGTAAGTAATAATTGCTAATGCAGAAGTAGAAATACCTGTTGCAGTGTTAATTAACGCCTCAGAGATACCATTTGCTAAAGCTGCTTGATCTGGAGTTCCAGCAGAAGCCAACGCACCAAACGCTTTAATCATCCCTGTCACTGTTCCTAACAAACCTGCTAAGGTACCTAAAGATACTAATGTAGAAAGAATAGTCATGTGTTTCTCCAACATTGGCATTTCTAAAGATGTAGCTTCCTCAATTTCTTTATGAATAGTTTCAGCAGCAGCTTCGCTATCTAAACCTTCTGCTTTCACATCTTGATATTTCAATAAAGCTGATTTAATTGCATTTGCAACAGATCCTTGTTGTTTGTCACAAGAAGCAATTGCTCCATCGATATCTCCTTTAGTAATACTTGCTTGTACGTTTTTCATAAAAGCATCTAAATTACCTTTACCTGCTGCTTTAGAGATTACAGCAAAACGCTCAAATGAAAACACAATTACCATTAATAAACATCCTAATAATACTGGAACGATAGGACCTCCTTTATATACCATTGCTAAATAGTTTCCTGGTAGTGGGTGCCCTGTATTAACTCCTCCTTCGAAGTTTGCTCCATTACCCATAATAAAATTCCAAATAATCCATCCTACGAAGATACATGCTCCGATGATAATTCCTGAAATTGCTCCTCCACCTTTTGGTCCATTTTCTTTTTTAACGTTTGCCATTTTTTTTAAATTTTAATAGTTTTAATTAATTTAATTTTTAGTGTTTAAATAAACTTGTAGTGGAGCAAATTTATATTTTTAGTTTAAATAAAAAAACTTTTTTTAATTTAATTGGTGTTAATTTTAGTCAAACCAATTGCGTTTCTTTTTGTTTTTTTTTCATTTAATAAAAAATGCATAACGAAAACGATTGTTTACTACAAAAAACTCATTCAACCCCTAAATATTAAAATAATTTATCAATAAAAGAAGAAAAAAAATTTAGATATAAAATATTTATTTTTTTCATAAAAAACGATGTAGTTCCTCTCAAAAACCTATAATGAGAACTCAATAGAGACAAAATAAGGAGGTCACTTTGCCATCAAATTCTAATACAACTGATAGGAACTATTTGTAATAAAACTAAAGACTCCTTAGTCTAAATTCCTCAGCAATGCGGAATGATTTATTGTTGCTAGATTCTTATTTTTGCAATTCAATACTATATTTATGAAAGGTTTACTTACTATTGGTTTATTGATTCTATCCAATATGTTCATGACATTAGCTTGGTATGGACATCTTAAGTTTAAAGAACTTAAATGGTTTGAAAATGCAGGATTACTCTCCATTATATTTATTAGTTGGGGATTAGCACTGTTGGAGTACTTTTTTCAAGTTCCAGCTAACCGAATCGGTTTTCGAGAAAACGGAGGTCCTTTCTCCTTATTGCAACTCAAGGTAATTCAAGAAGTCATTACATTAATAACTTTTGTTATCTTTAGCTTAAGTTTTTTCAAAAATGAAACTTTTAAATGGAATCACGCCATTGGGTTTTGTTTCCTATTATTAGCTGTTTATTTTATTTTTAAAAAATAAGTCTTAATTATATCATTATGAAGAAATACACTTTACAAAAAAGCCCTTTCGTTGTTCCTACAACTGACGGGAAACTCATAGAAGAACACCACGGATTGGCAAGCACCAATAATCCAGCCATCTCAATTGCACACATGATAGCGCCTGCAGGATGGAGCGAACCTTTCCAAACACCAGAATTTGAAGAGTACACCTATATCATTAGTGGAAAGAAACAATTTATTATTGAAGATGAAGTAGTCGTATTAGAAGCTGGTCAATCTATTAAAATTGAGAAAAACACAAGAGTTCAATATTCCAACCCGTTTAAAGTGCCTTGTGAATACATTGCCATTTGCACACCAGCATTCGACTTTACCAAAGTACACCGAGAAGAAGCTTGATTATTTTGAGTGAAGTAATTCCAGTATTTTATTTTCAACTTCTGCCGAATCCCAATTTGTATCAATGTTAGGTATTTTCAAAACCTCTTCCATGATAGCATTTTGAGCATCGCCAATAGCTAGCGCTTCGGCATAAGGTCGGTCACTAAACGTTACTCTACTATACAAAGGAATCCATTTGTCTGGATGTTTGTCGGAAAACAACTTTTCGATTTTCTTTTGTAATAAGAATTTTTCATCAGCCGTTTTGGTACTCATCTCAATGAAATTGCGATAAGACAATTCGGCAATAGCATCTGCATTAGGTTTTCTTGATTTTTGATATTCGTCAAAAATTGTTTTCCAATCGTCTCCATACTTCTGCATCATTTCGTTTAAGATGGAAATATCTTCAAAACCGGCATTCATCCCTTGTCCATAAAACGGCACAATGGCATGACAAGCATCTCCAATTAAGACTATTTTATCTTCATACGTCCACGGAAAACATTTCATTGTTACCAAAGTACTCGTAGGATTTTTAAAGAAATCTTCCGCTAACTTTGGGATAACATCAATTGCATCAGGGAAATTTTTAGCAAAAAAGGCTTCTACCAACTTTATATCTTTCAATTCTTCCAAAGAATTTTCTCCCTCAAAAGGCATGAACAATGTACAGGTGAAGCTTCCGTCTAAATTAGGCAGAGCAATCAACATATATTCGCCACGGGGCCAAATATGAAAGGAATTAGGATCTAATTTATGAGTCCCATCAGCATTGGCAGGGATATTTAATTCTTTGTAGCCAATTTTTAAAAATTCTTGCGAATAATCAAACATACTTTGGCGTTGCATGCGATGGCGAATTCGAGAAAAGGCACCGTCAGCACCAAAAACCATATCGTATTTTTTCTCTTCCCAAGCACCGCGTTCTGTTTCGCCAATATGCAAAGTGGCATCCGCAAGCGTAACGTCCCAAATGCGTTGTTCAAAGAAGAATTCGGCTCCAGCGGCTTCGGCCAAATCAATCATCTTTCGATTCAAAATTCCTCTTGAAATAGAATAAATAGCCTCTCCTTCTTGTCCGTAGGCTTGAAAATTGAGTTTGTCCACCAAATGAATCGCCCGTTTGTCCATTGGAATAGCAATTTCACGAACGGCATCTCCCACTCCTACTCCATCTAAAGCTTTCCACCCTCGATTGGACATTGCTAAATTAATAGAGCGTCCCGAAAATTCAATTTGTCGAATATCTGGACTTCTATCATACACATGAACGGTATGACCTGATTTACGCAAATAGATAGCCAATAATGAACCTACTAATCCCGAACCAACAACTGCAATTTTTTGAGGAGTTTGCATCAATTTTTTATAAAAGTTAGGCAAAATTACTCATTTATTGCAATAGCCTCTTTAGTATCGTTTACTTTTTATTAGGGATAAAAACCAATTTTGTTGAAGTTCTAACAATTTCAGCTTTGTTCAGTTTCATTTTTCTGAACTTTCCAGTAGTGTACATTTCGGCTTGGTCTTTATAATGCGGACTCATAGGATTTCCAGATTGTCCTGTTGGCAAAATACTCCAACTGTTTTCGATATCTGAAAAATCAATAATGCGTCTAGTTGAAGGCCCTCCTTTTACATTGTAAACACCCTCTTCTGTGAAATCAAAAAATAAATTGTTTATCACTTCTGTTGAACCCGAAACTTCAAACGGACCTACATTGAAAAAAGGCTTTAGTGCCTTCACTTTCCCCAAAGGATGTTGGTGTTCTACTGTATGCACTTTGTTCCAAGTCCAAGTTGGGATGGATTTTCCAAATTGGTTTTCCAAAGCAACAATTGCGTCTTTGAAAGACTTCGTTATGATTTGTTCTCGAGTCTCTTTTATATTTTTAGTGGTCACATTGTCCCACCAAAGTGACTGGGTATTGCTGATTTGTCTTGCGATTAGTTGTTTCATGATATGAGTCCCTAAAAACTGTTTGAAACCCGCCTCTCCCATTTCATCTTGAAAGGTGTTTTTTAGATACAAATAAATCCATTTGTTATAAATCGTTGGCGCCACCTCCTCTACATTATTAGACCCTTTCCAATTTTTCAGCACAGCTATAGCTTCTTTCTCGGTGGCAGAAAGATTATTAATTTCTAATGCGGCAGTTAAATTTTGAACCACCGATGGTGCCACCGACGATGTATTATCAAAAATCATTTTACTTGCCGATTCTTTATCCCAATTCGATTTTGAATCTAGCAATTGTGAAATTCGCTTGGCTCTATCTTCGGGCAAATAATAACCTGGGTATGAAAATCCGTCAATAGCTTCGGGTTGATTGTTTGCAGAATACACATAATTCCAACTCGGATTTACTGCCGATGGATTTTTAGAGAAATCCAAATATTCTTTGATATCGTCTTTGCCACTAGCCCCGTCCAGAATAAAATTAGGATTCACACCTGCATTGTGTTTGTACAATTTTCCAGTGGCCCACCAAGCCACATTCCCTTTGGCATCGCCATACATTACATTCAAACCAGGTGCGGCAATCAACTGAACCCCTTTTTGGAAATCAGTTTTGTCTTTAGCGTGCGAAAGCGCATAAACTGCATCCAAAATCAAAATAGGTTGTTGGGTATAAATCCACGACAATGCCACTGGCTTGTTGGATTGTAAACCATCCAATAGATTATTAATTATAGAGCCGTGACGACTTACCTTAACTTTCAAAACCACATCTGAAGTATCTTTCACTTTAATGGTTTTGGTCCTGGTTTCATACGCTTTAAACCCTGAAGGAGTTTTGTATTTGGAAATATCATTTGGACTGTTTTCTTCTTGGTACAAATCAATATCATCGTTTTCAAACATTGTTAATCCATATGCATAATGATGATTGTGACCCAACAACGGAAAAGGAGTTCCTGCCAAATAACAGCCATACATTTCATAATCTGGCGTGACCAAATGGGCCTCATACCAAGTCCCCGGTTGAGAGAAACCAATGTGCGGGTCATTAGCAAAAATTACCTTGCCATTTTTGGTTTTTTGTGGCGCAATGACCCAACTATTACTTCCTATGAAAGGAGGAATTGGCGATTGGTCTAACAACGAGGCTACCGATTTGGCTATAGCCGAATATTCTTGAACATTCTCTTTAGCATTTTTGATTTTAGTAGTATTGAATTCTCCTTCTAAGCCAAAATCTTTCAGATACTCCATGCCGTATTTATTGCGTAAATCCGTCATCAAAGGATCTGATTTTTGTGCCATCGCAAAACTAAATGCCATGTACCCAAAAATATTATACACGTCTTTTATCTCAAATTTTTGCTTTTGGATTCCGAGTAACTGAAATTCAACAGGCGTTTTTCCTTCTTCTAAATATTGATTAATTCCGTCCAAATAGGCTTGCGTCAATTTGTAGCTTGGGCTGTTTTTATCCAATTGAGCAATGGCTTTGGCCGAAGCCTCTTCAATTCCCAATCCCGCAAAAAACTTATCGTTTTTTAACGCCACCGACCCGAAAATTTCAGACAAACGCCCCGGCGCAATGCGGCGCATCAACTCCATTTGCCACAAGCGGTCTTGAGCATGAACATAACCCAAGGCTTCCATAGCATCGGTATTGTTTTCGGCATAAATATGAGGCACTCCAAATTCATCAAAGTAAACCGTTGTTTCTTTTTGAATGTTTTTTAAAGGTAATTCCCCTTCGTATTTGGGTTTGGAATAAAAGGCATAACCTAGCAATCCTAAAATTAGAAGTATTAAAATGGAACTAACAACAACTAGTACTTTTCTGAAAATTTTCATATTATGTGAGTTTAGTAAACAAATATAACAGAATAATCTATAATTATGTTTCTATTTGCTGTATTTTGTTTAATAAATAGATAATTTAAATAAACAAAACTATCTTTGCAAAAAACATTTCAGATGAAAGCTGTATCTAAAGAAACTATTACTGCAATGGACAAAGTTCCTCGTTTGAATTTAATCAATTCATGTACGGGCTACAAATCCACTAATTTAATTGCTACTCAATCCATTGACGGACATTCTAATGTTGCTATTTTTAGTAGTGTAACGCATCTTGGCAGTGATCCCGCGTTAATAGGTTTTATTATGCGACCAACCACTGTTCCGAGAGATACCTACAAAAATATAAAAGAAACAGGGTACTTTAGCATCAATCACGTAACTGTTGACATGATTGAAGACGCACACCATACCTCGGCTAATTACGAATTAGGGATTTCAGAATTTGACAAAACTAATTTGGAAGCAGAGTACAAAAACGGAATTTCAATTCCCTTTGTAAAAGGAAGCCCTGTACAGTTATACTGCAAATATGTAAATGAATATTACATTCAAGAAAACGATACCATTCACATTATTGCTTCTATCGAACAATTATTTTTTGATGAAGTATTACAACATGAAGACGGCTGGCTTCAATTAGACAAAGGAAATGTAGTAACCGTAAATGGTTTAGACGGTTATTGTTTGCCCAAACTAGTTGATCGTTTTCAATATGCTAGAAAAGATCAACCTACAAAATCATTTTTTTAAGTCCTATAAAGATCAATCTAAATTTAGTCGCTTTTTTAGCCACGGATTGCACAGATTTCACAGATTTTATATGTGTTAATCAGTATAATCCGTTAAATCAGTGGCAAATATCAAGAATATAATGAATGTGAATTTATTGGTTAGAAAAACAAATTGTAGATAACTCTAATAATATATTTACAAAATCCTTTTTGTCGGACAACCATAGCTTTATTTATTCAATATTCCGCTTTTCAAAATTTGACCAAAATGATAAATGTCTTCAAATGAAGTATATAAAGGAACGGGAGCGAGACGAATCACATTGGGTTCGCGCCAATCGATTATTACTCCGTTTTTCATTAAGTAATCAAATAAACTGCGGCCTTCTCCATGCAAAAAAACCGAAAGTTGACAACCTCTTTCTTCTGGATGGGACGGAGTAATAATCTCAAAATTACCTTTAACTTCATGATCTATTTCGTGTAGAACAAATTCTAGATAGGAAGTGATTGTATTTCTTTTTTTGATTAATGCCTCCATTCCTATTTCTGCAAATAATTCAACTGAAGCGAGATAAGGTGCTAAAGACAAAACGGGTAAATTACTAATTTGCCAGCCATCAGCACTTTGAATAGGGTCAAAATGAGGCTCCATTTTAAAACGGCGCTCTTTATTATGTCCCCACCAACCTGCCAAACGAGGTAATTTGGAATTTTTGTGATGCTTCTCGTGGATAAAACAACCCGAGGCATTTCCAGGACCTGAATTCATGTATTTATAACTACACCAAGCCGCAAAATCCACTTGCCAATCGTGCAATTGCAATTCGATATTTCCAGCGGCATGCGCCAAATCCCAACCTACATAAGCACCTACTTTATGTCCTGCTGCGGTGATGGTTTTCATATCAAAAACCTGTCCCGTATAATAATTGACTCCGCCAATTAAAACTAAGGCCAACTCGTCTCCCACTTCTTCAATTTTTGCCACAATATCTTCCAAACGAATGTTGTGTTCGCCTTCGCGACGCTTCACTTCTACAATGGACTCTTCGGGGTTGTAGCCATGAAAATAAACTTGACTTTGAAACAAATATTGATCAGAAGGAAAGGCTTTTTCTTCACAAATGATTTTATAGCGCTGGGGAGTTGGTCGATAGAACGAAACCATCAACAAATGCAAGTTCACCGTCAACGTATTCATTACAGTAACTTCTGTTGGCAAAGCCCCAACCAACTTACTCAAAGGTTGAGCAAAATGTTCGTGGTAATCCCACCACGGTTTTTTGGCATAAAAATGACCTTCAACCGCTAATGTTGCCCAATCGTTCATTACCTCATCGACATACTTTTTGGCTCTTTTGGGTTGGAGTCCTAAAGAGTTTCCTGTAAAATAAATCACCTTCTTTCCGTTGACTTGCGGAAAAGAGAATTCATTTTGATACGACCTTAATGGGTCTTGGGCATCGAGTTGTTGCGCAAAAGCAAGGTGGTTTTCAAATGTCATTCCTACTAATTTTATGAAGTAAAAGTAGCAAACTAATATGGAATTTGGACACGAATTTCAGCAATTAGCACAAAGAATTTAAAAACAGGAAGCACCTTTGTCTGGCTAATTTATAAAAACAAAAAGGCTATTTAAATAAGTAGCCTAGTTTTAAAACATCTGTTCTATTAAGGAGTTAGCAATTTAGTAAACGACAATGAACCTAGTTTCCAGGTTTCATTTTCTTTTACATACACTTCTGTCACGATAAACGGATTAGTCACTTCATTTCCTCCAACAACAGCCAGCAACGTGATTTTATTTAAAAGTATAGCCGTATTCCCAATAACATTTACCGAAACTTCGTGAATATCTGCTTTCTTGTAATGAATCCCACCACTTTTAATAATGTCAATTTCTTGTTTTTTACCCCAACTTCCGCCCATGTGAACAAAAACGGATTTATCATCAAACAAAGGAGTTAGTTTGTCGACATCTTTATCGGCCATCCATTGCCATTTTTGCTTAGAAAGTTGGATTACTTCTTGTTCTTGATTTTTCACTTCTATATTTATTTTACTAGTTCCATAATATTGCTCACTTGTTAAAGGTTCAAGCCAAATTGTTTTCCCTTTTTGTGATGGGGAAACAGCAAGATAAGCAAGTCCTCTTTGAGGTGAAGCACCGTGCCAATGTTCTACATTAGGCAAACATTTAACAACATCACCTTTTTTAATAATTTGTTTTGGTTGATTCCTTTCTTGGTAATACCCTTCTCCATCTGTTACAAGTAATGTTTGTCCTCCTGGATGTTTATGCCAATTTAACCTAGCGTCTGATTTAAAAGTAGCCATGGCAATACTATAATTAAAAGTTGTATCAGCCTTGCTTAATTCGTTTAACCAAACCTCGCCCACATGATTTACATTCGGTGCTTTGTCACCTTTTGGAAAAATAGTAGCCTCTTGTGCACTAACAGAACTTATCCCTATTCCGAAGGCAAATACTAAAAAAGTGTAATACGATTGTTTTTTCATTTCTAAATATTTTTGTGATTACTAACTTATAAATCTAATTTTCTCTCGCTTAACCATTTTACCATATTAGGGTCTCGGTGGTCAAAAAACAAACTTTGATTGGTATCTAACGTTTTGATTTGTTGCATATCCTCAGCAGATAAGTTAAAATCAAAAATGTTAAAATTCTCGACCATTCTTTCTTTCTTAACTGATTTTGGAATAACAACAATACCTCGTTGTGTCAACCATCTCAAAATAATTTGAGCAACACTTTTATGGTATTTTTGACCCAACGAAACCAGCAATTCGTTTTGAAACATATCGTTTCTTCCTTCTGCAAAAGGCCCCCAAGATTCTATTTGGACATTGTTTTCTTGTAAAAAAACTTGATTGTCAATTTGTTGGTCAAAAGGATGGGTCTCAACTTGGTTTACTGCTGGTGTAAAACCACTATTTACAATCAAATCCATAACTCTGTCTGGATGAAAATTAGAAACCCCAATCGCTCTTATTTTTCCTTCTTGGTGCAATTCACACATCGCTCTCCAAGAACTGAAAATATCACCATACGGCTGATGAATAAGATATAAGTCCAAATAATCTAATTGTAATAAGTCTAATGATTTTTGAAACGCTTTTTTGGTGTTTTCATACCCATGGTCCTGAATCCAGAGTTTTGTAGTTACAAACAACTCTTTTCTATCAATACCACTTTTTTTAATAGCATTACCTACCGCTGCCTCATTCATATACGAAGCTGCAGTATCAATTAAACGATAACCGGCTGCTATAGCTTCTATTACTACATTTTCACATTCTATGGCATCCGGTATTTGAAAAACACCAAAACCTAATAGAGGCATTTCAACTCCGTTATTTAGCTTAACATATTGCATATTTGTATTATATATAATTTTATAAAAAATCTATTTCCAATAATGCAAACTTCTTACAAATCGAATATTTAAAAAAGTAAAATAAAAACCAATAATTGCAAAAATCAAACATTTCTATATTGCAAAGGAGTTTGGCTTACATGCTTCTTAAAAAAATTAGTGAAATGAGAAGCTTCTTCAAAACCTAGAGAATTTGCAATTTCAGCTATATTCCAATTACTATGTTTTAGTAATGATTTTGCTTCTTGTATAATTCGTTGGGCAATAATTTGAGTGGTTGTGTTTTGAGTTGTGTTTTTTATTGCCCGGTTAAGATGGTTAACATGAACCGACAACTGATGTGCAAATTCTGAAGGCGAACGAAAATTCATTTTCTGATTTTTTTCATCGATAGGGAATTGACGCTCCAAAAGCTCCATAAACAAAGATGAAATTCGGCTAGAAGCATCAATCTTAGAATATTCAAAATTATTTGAAGGTTGCAGTTTCAAAGCTAAATGAATCAATTCAAATACCATATTTCGCAACACATCGTACTTATAAAGGTAATCCGTTTCAATTTCCTGCAACATATTTTCATAAATAATCATTGCTTTTTCAAAACAGTCTATATTTAATTCAAAAACATGAGTCCCATTGGCCTTAAACAAATCATATTGATTAATGTTCCCAAATTGACTCAAAAACTCTGGAGTAAAAATGCAAAAATATCCACTTATTAATTCATCGCGACGCTCCCATCCATATGGAATTTGTGGGTTTGAAAATGTAATCGCTTGTTGTTCTACCACTACACTTTTATCAGCATAATGAAAAACTCCCTTCCCTTTGACTAATGTAATCTTAAAATAATCTCTCCTTCTATATGTTGTTGGCCGGTTGTTTTTTTCTAGGAAAGGTTCTAGACGAAAAACATTGAAATGCCCCAGATTTTCATTAGGAGTAGTGGAGGAACTTGTTGCAACTTGATTAGATTTTTTCATTTGAACCAAGATTTATTGTTTTAGAAAAGTATAAAATTCAAACAAATATAATCAATACTTTTATTTTATAGGGGCGAATTGCGTGAGGGATAGCAACGGAAAGCCCACAGCGGTGTGAAGCGGTAGCGAAACAACGCGAGGACTTGCAGTGCATAGCCCGACCCTAGCGATGGGAAAAGCAAGGAAAAGGGTCACGCCCAAAACAAAAAATCTCGCCAAAATTTGACGAGATTTTTTCTTATAAATTTAAAATTTCTATTACAGGATTAGCATCGCATCTCCATAAGAATAGAATTTGTATTCTTCTTTAATGGCTTCTTCGTAAGCGCGTTTCATTAAATCGTGACCACAGAAAGCAGAAATCATCATCAACAAGGTTGATTTTGGCGTATGGAAATTAGTAATCATACAATCGGCAATGCTGAAATCGTGAGGAGGGAAAATGAATTTATTAGTCCATCCTTCATACGGATTTAGTGTTTTTTGCGAAGAAACTGAACTTTCGATAGCGCGCATAGAAGTAGTTCCCACAGCACAGATGCGTTTCTTACCAAGTTTTGCTTTGTTGACAATTTCGCAAGCCTCTGAAGTAATTTTTAACTCTTCAGAATCCATTTTATGTTTTGACAAATCTTCTACCTCAACCGGATTGAAGGTTCCTAAACCTACGTGAAGCGTTACTTCAGCAAAGTTAATTCCTTTGATTTCCAATCTTTTCAACAAATGTTTAGAGAAGTGCAAACCAGCCGTAGGGGCAGCAACTGCTCCTTCTTCTTTGGCATAGATGGTTTGGTAACGTTCTGCATCTTCTTCAGTAACCTCTCTGTTGATGTATTTAGGGATTGGGGTTTCACCTAATTCTGTCAATTTATTTCTAAATTCTTCATACGAACCATCGTAAAGAAAACGCAATGTTCTTCCACGAGAAGTTGTATTATCAATTACCTCAGCTACTAAAGAGTCATCATCGCCAAAATACAATTTATTTCCAATTCTGATTTTACGAGCTGGGTCAACTAATACGTCCCAAAGGCGTTGTTCAGCATTCAATTCACGCAACAAAAACACTTCGATTCTTGCTCCTGTTTTTTCTTTATTACCGTACAAACGTGCTGGGAAAACTTTCGTATTATTCAAAATCATTACATCTCCGTCATCAAAATAATCAATAACATCCTTGAACATTTTATGCTCTATTGTTTGTTTTTTACGGTCAATAACCATTAATCGAGACTCGTCTCTATTCTCTGCAGGAAACTCTGCCAAAAGTTCTTTTGGCAAATTGAAGTTAAAATGTGATAATTTCATCTAAAAAAGTTTAGTATTTAAGCGTTTAAATGTATATAAGCTAGATAACCATTTAAAATCAGGGTGCAAATATACAACTGTGAAACAGGCGTTGTCAAGTGTTTTGGCTTTTATTTTACTTTTTGCCGCAAAGACGCCAAGTCACAAAGTTTATATTTCAGAAATTTGAAAACCCAAACTTTTTAAATCTTCCCAAAAATCAGGATACGATTTAGAAACTACTTCGGCATTTTCAATAAAGATAGGTACTCTTAGTGCCAAAGGAGCAAATGCCATCGCCATTCGGTGATCATTATAGGTCGCAATGGTAACATTAGGATTGATTTCTTTGGTAGCCACCAAAGTCAAACTATCATTAGTCACCGAAATGTTAGCTCCTAACTTAGTTAATTCGATTCGGAGCGCCTCTAGACGGTCGGTTTCTTTAATTTTTAAAGTATGCAAACCCGTTAAGTGACAACCAATTCCTAAACCTAAACAGGTTACTACAATAGTTTGTGCAATATCAGGTGTGTTATTCAAATCGAAAGTGACGTCTTGGTAATTGAAATTGGCTTGTTTGGTCAAAGTCAATTGGTTTCCGTCAAAACTTGACTCGACTCCCATTGCTTTGTATAGGTCTACCAAAGCAGAATCGCCTTGTAAACTATTCTCTTTATAACTTGAAATGGTAATTGAAGCGACATCTGCCAACGCAGCAATACTAAAATAATACGATGCCGAACTCCAATCGGACTCCACAACCATTTCTTTAGTTTCTACGGCTGGTTTTGGAGCAACGGTAATGACATTGCCTTCAAAACTAGTTTGAATATTCAAATCATTAAGCAATGCCAAAGTCATTTTGATATACGGAATAGACGTAATTTCTCCTTCTAATGTCAACTCTAAACCATTCTCTAATTTAGAAGCCACCAATAATAAAGCCGAAATATATTGACTACTTACGTTGGCCGCTAAAGTTACTTTGGAAGCTGTTATTTTTTGTCCTTTGATTCGGATAGGTGGATACCCTTCTTCTTTTTCATAGGTAATCACAGCTCCTAATTGCTCTAACGCTTCTACCAAAATTTTGATAGGACGCTCTTGCATTCGGCTAGAACCTGTCAGCACCACTTCACGACCTGCATTTACAGCAAAATAGGCGGTAAGAAAACGCATAGCTGTTCCTGCGTGGTGGATATCAATTATTTCGTTGTTGGTTGTTGGTTGTTGGTTGTTGGTTGCTAAAGCAGCACCCATCACTTCACTATCATCTGAATTGGAAGTATTGGCCAAAGTGATGTTGGGAAACAACGCTTGTAGCAATAATAGACGGTTAGTTTCACTTTTGGAACCCGTGATACTTAATGATAAATTATCAATTGTAAATGGTGAATTTGTACTTATTTTTAAATTCATTTTATGTTTCTAATTATGAATTAGTTTTGACTTTTGAAGAAAAAATTATTTAGGGCGCAATTTACTACGACTCATTTACAATTCATAATTTACAATTCACAATTATTTCAATTTATCATTGTTTTTGTGACGATCTTTATCACGAACCGACTTTATATCCATTTTCTTGTCAAAAGCCGCTTGTAAGTCAATCCCTGTTTGGTTGGCTAAACACAATACTACAAAAACCACATCGGCTAGTTCTTCGCCTAAATCTTTAGCTTTATCGGATTCTTTTTCAGACTGTTCTCCATAACGACGGGCAATAATACGAGCTACTTCACCCACTTCTTCAGTCAACTGGGCCATATTGGTCAATTCGTTAAAATACCGAACCCCGTGTTCTTTAATCCAATTATCTACGTCTAGTTGTGCGTTTTTTAAATTCATTATCTTATATTCTTACTAATACAATTTTTTCATTTTGTTTGTCTATCTCTTTCTGATAGAATTCTTTTAACATTTCATAATAATCAGAGGATATAATAGGTGTATTTATTTGATGAATTACCACTAAATTAATTGTATTACCCGAAGAAGTCGTCATAAATTTAAAAACTCCTAAATCATCTTGCATAGAAAATATAACTGAAGTAGGTAACGACTCTATCTGATACCCTTCTGGTATTTGAATATTAATTGCATATTTATCCATAAAAGGAAAACCAAAATCTTCTGGATATTCTCTCACTTCTTGCTTGAATGGATTTTCATGATGTGTATAAAACAGCATTGGATTAATATAAATCTTTCCACCTATTACTTCTGTTAAATTATTACCTGTATACGAAAATGTTTCCAAAACTGGCAATTTAACATCTGTCTCATTAGTTCTTGAATACTCCTTAATTTCAATCTTATCATTTTCATTTTCTAATTTCTCCAAATAGGTTTCTTCTTTAACATTTTCTACATTTTGTCTATATTCTAAAGCATTATGATCTGTAAGTTGTCTCCTTAATTTTCCAGAAACTGTACCGTTTGAATTGACGGAGTAATTCATTGTAACAATATCATTAGAAAGTTTTTTTGACATTAGATCAACTTCTTCAGAAGTGCCATCTTTTCTAATCAAACGACCTATCCAGTTTGAATCTCTAAGCGGTAACACATTAACACCGGAGTATTTCTCTGTTGCATCAAGCAAAATATTCCCTTCTGGGGTTTCTACTGCCGCTATCACATGGTTAAAGGCGGCTCTACTAGGAAATAGTGCAATCCCATTATCACGAGTACTTAATAAAACAGGATTGGCATTTAATCCCGCAAAACGCAACATTGCTGTCAACATTAAATTAATTTCTGCTACATTTCCTGTTTTTTCCTTGTATGCTTTTTTTACTCCATCGTTACAAGAATAGCCTGTATAATTATTCCATTTTACTGTTGACTTAACAAAATTAAAAATAGCTTCTATCTTATCTTCCTTTGTATTTAAACCTTGAAGTACAGGTTTTAAATCTTCCTCAAAATAGGATGTTTTATTCAATTCTGAACCAAAATCAGTATCTTCATATATAGTTTTCGTTACTGCATTCCAATCTGTTGAAAATGATTTATACACATATCCAGGCAAATTAACTAATGCTAGCTCATAAGACACTCCTGCTCTGTAATTATTAATATTATTTACATACGATTCCGGTTTCATAGAAGGTACATTATCTAACTTGTATACCTCTGAAGTTTCCCTATCGTAGGTTGGTTCAGAGGACATTCTTGGAAATAAAAACCCTTTTGTTCGCTTATTAAAAGTTAAGAAATAAGGAATTTTTACTTTAAATTCAGAATAATTAACCGGAATAGAATATTGAAAATACCAATCACGTAACGATCCAAAATTACCCGATCTAACTATATACTCGTATTCTATTATTGATCCTTCTCTAACATTAGGCATAACAATTTTTTTATTACTAAAATATTTATTAATCTTCTGATCAAATTCACCTTCTTTTTTCAATTTTGTTTTTTCAATTTTACCTCCGACAAGATTATAAGTTACTGCATCTGAAAAAAATACAGTTTCACCATTTATATAATGTAAAATTTCTTCATTGGACCATTCAAATCCTTCTTTTTTATAAATTTTGATTTTCGTCTTTACACGAGTTATTGTTGTTAAGCCCTCAAAATACACAGAACCTGTTTTAAACAGAATAGCAGCATTAGCAGTACTGTCTTTGGGGTGTCTTTTTTCTTGAAGTTCAGCAATAGTTACTTTACCTAACTCAAAATTTTGAGCCAATCCTTTTATGCTACAAGCAAAAAAAATAAATAATAAAAATAGTTTCATGATTCTCATATGGTTAGTTATTAGGGGTTAGTATTATTTTAGCATTATCATTTTTTTCTACTTGTTCCATAAATAGTCTAAAATCATCGTATTCTTTATTAGCATACAGACCTTTTTTAAGAAACATAGTTCGCTTATAAATCAAACTTGAATTGTTCTTTTTTATAATTTCTGTTTTATATTCACCAAATTTTGTGTTTAGTTCAAAATTATTTGGTAAAAATTCAATCGAAAAGTGAGCTGGTAATTCAATTGTAATTTCATCTTTATCTACATACCCTCTTTGAATTTCAAAAGGGGTCTTACGATTTCGAATTCTTTTTACGTTACCAGAAGTATGATTATAAGCATTAATTACAAATAGCATTTTACCATTAGTCATAACTCCATAATTTGCTGCAGAAAGTTCTAATTCTTCCGTAAGCTTAACCTTTTCTTTGTCATTGACAAAGTTCATCTTCTCTAACTTCAAATTATTGATATTATCCCAATATTCCTTATAATAGCTTTCTTTTTGATGAGGTAAAATAGCTGGAATTTGTGACTTCTTATTGAACTGTGTTCCTGAAGATTGGATATTGATTTTACCTGAAAAATCCCCCGTTGGCGAAATAGTATAAGTCCCGTTACTAATTTGAGTATTATCTTTGTCCTCATAAATCGAAGTTCTTATAATTTCTCCACCCTCTGATTTCACAACCAATACCTCTCTGTCATCTGTAAAAGTTCCTTGATACCCAAAAGGACTATCCTGACTTGTGCATTCTAAAAAAATGTTTTTATTCTCATTCGGAATACATAAAATCATATGATTTCCCTGCATAGCAACAAAATCTGATTCTATATTTGTTTTTGTGTTATCTCCATACAATAGGGTGTTATATGAAGGAACTCCTACTACATCTAATAAAGCTTTTGTATAATTTGTTAATGCTTTACAATCACCATACCCTACTCGATCTACATCACTTGCTAACATCGGTTTCCAACCTCCGATTCCAACTTGAATACTTACATACCTCGACTTACCTTGCACGTATTGATATACAATTTTAGCTTTCTTCACTACATCCTTTTCTTCTCCAACAAGCGCTTTTATCTTTGTCTTTGTTTCTTCTGGTAATTCGGTAGTTCCTGCTAATATCTTTTCTGAATACCATTTACCAAATTCTTTCCAATCTTTAGCATAGCCATTAACTCCTTCCAAATTAAATTTTTCAAGTCCCATCATCAGCTTTGGAAAAATTAAATTTGAAACACTATAGTCCTCTGGCTTTTGCGCTAGTATTCCACCAAACTCATAATTCAAATGCTCTGATGTATCTGTAAGTTTGCTCACTTTAAAATTTGAAAAATTAATTTCTTTCCTTTTAAACCCTAAATCTACTGGGCAACTAACATTTAATATACTTTTTTCGAGAGACACATTGTAATCTGATAATGGGTACCAACTAGGAATAAAAGCGGTATTTGAAGTTTCAACTTCACTAGTATAAACAATAGTAAAAGGATATTGGGTAGGCGTATAATTCAAGAATAGTATTCTATTATCTGAAAACAAGGTTGATCCATCAATAACACATTGATCTCGAAAATCTTTACGTTTAATTCGTTTGATTTCTTTTCCATTCTCATCAAAGACGGTTAATTCAATAGAAGTTACTTTAGTTCTTTTGTCATAACCTTCAATTGCATCAATTGCATTCATACCATTTTCATTAAAAACAGTAACAATCCTTTTAGTATTTATCTTCATATCATCTTGTGAAGAAATTAAAATATTTACTTGATTGTAACGAATTATGGCATTAGCATTTTGCTTTAAGCTATCTGGAATATTTTGAGAGGTATATTCTAACTTCTGAGCAGTTGCTACAGAAAAGAAAATAAAAAAAGTAAAAGTAAAGAATTTGGAGATCATAATTTTTTTTATCAAAAATATAAGAATTTTTCGACTAAAAAAATTTATTCTTTATTTTTACTATCAATAACTATAGTTACAGGACCATCATTCAGTAAGGCTACTTTCATATCGGCACCAAAAATACCAGTGGGTACTTTTTTGCCTAATTTATTTTCTAACGCAATTACAAATTTTTCATAAAGTGGAATTGCCACTTCGGGTTTAGATGCTTTGATATAGGAAGGTCGGTTGCCCTTTTTAGTCGCTGCATGCAATGTAAACTGACTCACCACAAGTACATCACCTTCAACATCTTGAACCGAAAAATTCATAACGTCATTTTTTACTCCCTCTCCTTCGGGGAGGTCTGGGGTGGGGCTTCCAAAGATTCGTAGTTGCGTAATTTTAGTCACCAACCAATCGATATCTTCTTGGGTATCGGCATCCTCAATTCCTACAAGGACTAACAATCCTTTTTGAATTGCTCCAACTATCTTTTCGTCAACTGTAACTGAGGCCGATGAAACCCTTTGTAATACTACTCTCATAAAAATTGTAAATTATGAATTGTGAGTTATAAATTATCGGAACCAATCATAATTATTTTTTTAAATTATTCTTTGCTGAAATAATAATGGAAGCTAGTATCTTATTTATTTCAACAATATCTGAATTTAATGATTGAAATTGAGACTCATTTAAATAATTGGATTGAAATAATAATTCTAACCAATAGTCACTCTCGTTAGCTTCTTTTTGTGCGATAGCTAATTTATGAATAAAGTCTTGTTTACTTTCAGCGTGTTCTGATTCTCTAACCAATGCTCCAATTGAAGTCCCACTTCGCAATAATTGCTTACTTAAAACAAATTCTTTTTTTTCAACATTTAAAAATTGACACAATTTTACAATTCGCAAAGCAAAACTAAATGATTTAGTTTTTATAATATTTTCAGCCACAATTCACCATTTATAATTCATAATTAATCTCGTGTTTTATCACTCGCAATTCGGTCTTCATTGTACACATCGGTACGGTAATGCTCTTCATCGCCTTCTAAAATACTCAAATAACTATTATAACGAGACCAAGCAATTTCATCTTTTTCCAATGCGGCTTTTATGGCACAATGCGGTTCTTCTTTGTGCAAACAATTATTGAATTTGCACTGGTCTTGTAACTTGAAAAATTCTGGAAAGTAACCACCAATTTCTTCCTTTTCCATATCCACGATTCCGAAGCCTTTAATACCCGGAGTATCGATGATTTTGGCACCAAAACTCAAATCGTACATTTCGGCAAAAGTGGTGGTATGTTGTCCTTGTTTACTTTGCTCCGAAATAGTTTTTGTTTTCAAATGCAAGGAAGGTTCTAGCGCATTGACCAAAGTCGATTTTCCTACACCAGAATGACCCGAAAACATACTCACTTTACCCAACATTAATTGTTTTAATTCGGCTACTCCTTTACCTTCTGTTGAAGACACACGCAAACAGCGATAACCAATTTCTTGATACACATGTTGCATATACAATTGCTCGTCTAAAGAGTTTTCATTTAAAGTATCGATTTTGTTGAAAACCAAAATAGTTTCAATGCCATACGCTTCGGCGGTAACTAAAAATCGGTCAATAAAACTGGTAGTGGTTGGCGGATTACCAATCGTAATCAATAAGAAAACTTGATCAATATTGGACGCAATAATATGGATTTGCTTAGATAAATTTACCGATTTCCGAACGATATAATTTTTCCTTTCGTGAATGTTATGAATGGTTCCAGTAATCGCATCTGAGGTTTCGTCCAGTTCAAAATCCACCACATCACCCACAGCAATTGGATTGGTACTTTTAATACCTTTCATTCTGAATTTCCCTTTCATACGGCATTCCACAAAATCGCCTGTTTCGGATTTTACGGTGTACCAACTCCCTGTAGATTTATAAACAATTCCTGTCATACGGCAAAGGTAAAATTTTGTTTCAAGTTTCAAGTTCGATGTGCAAAGTTTTTACAACGACTTGTAATAAAAAATCCCTACAATTCATTGAACTATAGGGATTTTATGGATTGATAAATACGAATTATGAATTCAATATTTTTTCTTGTTGTTCGATACTTTCTTGGTGAATTCCTTTGAACAATTTAATGATAAATTCTTCAGACAATCCTTTTTTAGCACCTTCAGCTACCATTTTTGCTTGAATTTCATTCCAACGACTGTTTTGTAAAACCGCTACGTTAGCATCTTTTTTCACTTGACCAATTTCAGAAGCTACTTGCATAC
>JACCDH010014193.1_pt1 | contig 30478 bp, 27 predicted proteins | sample 7442481 | NCBI WGS metagenome assembly JACCDH01 (sample SAMN15323433, study PRJNA562643) | freshwater metagenome | isolation source: river surface water | place: USA:Blue River Watershed | collected 2017-08-15
GTTTTCACCAAAAATTGCGTTCTTGATGGGACCATCTGCAGGACCGAGTGGCTTTAAGCCGTAACGCTTTTGCAGCTCTTCGGGAATCTCGATACGACGCAAGGCTTCAATTTGCCATTGTGGTGCACCGGTCCAGATTGCATCTGTTCCCCAACACACGTGATCCGCACCGAGTCCGGCAACGAGCTGCCCCATCATGACTGCCGACACACGCGGGTCAGCAATCGTCGATTGCGCGAAGAGTTGTCCAACATCGGCATAGACATTGGTCACGCCATGTTTCGCAGGGATTTCAGCAAGATCTGTCACCCAGTCGATGCGGCCTGTTTTTTCAAACTGCTCCCAGGCGTTTGCCGCGCCATTGCCACCACCGTAGCGATAACCGCCGTGATAGATGATGAAGTTAAGTTGGGGCCAGTCTTTCGCAGCCTTGGCCACATCATCTACTTTTGAGTTGCGCAGTAAATGCGGAAACTGTTTCTCAACGGCAGGCGGAAACAAGCCCTTATGGATACAAACATTTTTTAAACCAGCTTTGGCAAACTTCTCGTACGCGGGATACACCAACTTTTCATCATCAAGTAGCCAAGCGTGCTTTGAAAGATCTTTGTGGGTATTGTCTCCGATGGTGTAGCCCTTGAAGGAGTCGGGCTTTAAGACCTCGATCGCACGATCAATTTCCTCAAGCCATCCCGCATACCCGGGCGTAAAAATCGCATGCGCGTAGGCGCGCTTGGCGCCGGCAATCCCATTGATCGTTGCACGCGCGTTGGCTTTCATATCGTTGGTCAAAAACCAATCGCCAGGCTTCTCAGATGGTGCACCGCTAATGCAGGCAATCTTGGTATCGCTATCAAGATAAATTTCTTTCAGATAGTTTGCAAACTTTAAATCTTCAAGTGTTTGCGGCTTGCCAACCAAGGCCGGATTCCATCCAGCCTTACCGACTGCTTCACGGCTGCGCACAAAACCTGCAAGGCTGGTGTCGTCACGCAAGAAGTGGGTGTGCATGTCCATAATGAACTGCCCCGACAGCCCACGCGCACGGTCTGCGGCCATCTCTGGGGTCGCCGCTTCGGCTTGAGACACGCCAAAAATCGGACCATAGGTTTCGTTCATCGCGAGGAACGCTGCAGCCATTCCCGAGGCAGTCTTAAAAAACTTTCTTCGCGTGAGGCCTTGATGTTTAGAAAGCTCTGCGCCAAGTTGTTTGACGCGCAATTCATATTCTTTTTGTTTGGGTGTCTGTGGCGCTGGGGAAAACTCATCGCTCGACACAGCTTGTACGGGAATCGGCGCGGGGTAAATCGACGACTCCGCCGGCATCAATGCTGCAAGTTCTTCAGGACTTAACATGCTCATTAGATTTGCTCCTGGTACGCTGTTTTAACCAAGTCACAACATTTAAGCCGGCCACCCGGCCGCTCGCCAAAACGCCATTTAGCAAGTACCCGCCCGTCGGGGCTTCCCAGTCGAGCATCTCACCTGCGACGAATATACCGGGGCGATCGCGGAGCATCAAGCCCGCCGTCAAGCCTTCAAACATCACGCCGCCTGCCGTGCTGATCGCTTCGTCTAGTGGACGACAGGCATGCAAAGTAATGGGCAGAGCTTTAATCCCTACGGCGAGGGTAGAGGGACGATCGAACGCTTCGGTGGGCAAGCACTCACGCAGCAGCGTAGCCTTCACACCTTGAATACCTAAGCGTGAGCGAAGATGGGATGACATCGAGCGTGTACCGCGACCGTGCGCAACTTCTTCCAATACTTTGGCTGCGCTGTGATCCGGCAACAGATCAACATACAAGGTCGCGGACCCGTGCTGCAGAATCTGTGTGCGTAGCGCCGCCGACAACGCATAGATCGCACCGCCTTCTAGACCGTGCTCGGTCACCATACATTCACCACGCAGCGGTGTCGAATCACTACCCGCGACCCAAAACGCGGCGGTCTTAAGTGGCTCACCCGCACACTTATCGATAAAGTGTTGCGACCACTTGGTTTCGAAACCGCCATTACTTGGTAGCAGTGGCGCAAGCGCGACGCCCTGTTCTTCGAGCCAGGGCCACCACGCACCGTCTGAACCGAGCTTGGCCCAGCTGCCACCACCTAACGCAAGAATCGTCGCGTCAGGAGTGGTTGTGATTTCACCTTTAGGTGTATCAAAGCGCAGCGCCTGTTCAGCATCCCAACCAAGCCAGCGATGCCTCATCAAAAACTGTACGCCCTGCCCACGCAAGCGGTGCATCCAGGCACGTAACAAAGGCGCAGCTTTCATCTCGGCCGGAAAGACTCGGCCAGAGCTACCGACAAAGGTCTCGATATTGAGGGCATGCACCCATTCACGCAACGCGGCCGCATCGAACGAGGCTAACAAAGCAGCCATCTGCGGTGTGCGCTCGGCATAACGCGATACAAATAATTCGGCAGGTTCGGAGTGGGTGATGTTCAACCCACCGCGACCTGCCATTAAAAACTTGCGTCCCACAGAAGGCTTGGCTTCATAGACCTGAACCTTCAAGCCTTGTTCTGCCAACATTTCTGCAGCCATCAATCCTGCAGGCCCGGCACCAATGACAGCAACTGTTACCAAAACGGCTCCGGGCTCTGAGGGAAAATACTTCAGACTATTTTTTAGCAGCCGACACGATGACCTCAACCAACAGGTCAGGCGCAGCAAGCTTGACTTCGCCTGTTGCGCGTGTGGGCAGTGCGTTCTTAGGCGCCCACTCGGCCCAAACAGAGTTCATGCCTTCGAAGTCTTTGGTGATGTCCTTTAACCAGATCTGGACAGTCAGCAAGTGATGCTTGTCTGTACCGGCGCTGGCCAAGTGGCCATCAATCTTTGCGAATACATCGCGTGTCTGGGCGACGATGTCGCCTTTGACACTTGAAGTGATTCCAGCGACATACACGGTGTCGCCATGAATCACCACACGGCTCAAACGCTCGTTGGAATCAATGCGGGTAATTGCACCCATGTTGCTACTCCTTGATCAATTAAAGATACTTTTTAAACCATGCCTGCGCTTGATCCCAAGCTTCTTTCGCTTCAGTCGCGCGGTAGCTAGGACGATAGTCAGCGTGGAAGGCGTGCGGCGCTTCTGGATAGACGATGAAGCTTGAGGCCTTGGCTGCTGCTGAGCCGCTTGTGAGCGCAGTCTTCATCTGATCAACCGTTGTGACAGGAATGCCTGTGTCCTTACCACCATACAAACCAAGCACAGGGGCTTTCATCTGTCCGGCGATATCTACAGGTTGCGAGGTGCGCAAGGCATCTTTGTCACCCACTAAGCGGCCATACCAGGCCACGCCTGCTTTCAGGTTTGGATTATGTGCGGAGTACAGCCATACGATACGACCACCCCAGCAGAAGCCAGTGATAGCCAGGCGCTTAGGATCACCACCATTTGCAGCGGCCCACTTAGCGGTTGCATCCAGATCGCTCATGACTTGTGCGTCAGGCACTTTGTTGACGATCTCAGAAAAAATCTTGGCGTTCTCGGTGAACTTGGAGGGATCACCTTGGCGTGCGTACATTTCAGGCGCAATCGCGAGGTAACCCAGTTTTGCAAAACGTCGGCAAACATCTTTGATGTGCTCATGCACACCGAAGATTTCTTGCACAACCAGAATGGTGCCAAGGTTGGTTTTGCCGGCAGGGGCTGCACGGTAAGCTGGGATGGTGCCATCAGCAACGGGGATTTTGACTTCGCCGGCAGTCAGGCCATTCGTGTCGGTCGTAATAACAGTCTGCGCCATCACGGGACCTGCTGCGAGCGTGAAGCCGCTCATGAGCGAGGTCGCCAAAAAGCCGCGACGGTTGAGTGTGAGCGGTGGCAACAGGCTATCGAATTCTGGGCTAGGTTTATTCATGGCAAGTCTCCAGTAAGGGGCAAAGCAAGATGGTTCAGTGTAGCTGTAATATTGGAAAAACAACCATAACAACGCATACAAAACCATAACGGCAGACAAGCAAACATGAGCACCGCTAAAAGCACCGCAGCCACCTCAACCTCGTCTACAACGCGCACACGCCCGAACGATCGCTCCCGTATCGCCAAATTACTTAACCCTAGCTCGGTCGCGGTCATTGGCGCCTCGGATGATCCATCCCGTATCGGAGGTCGGCCAATCTCGTACATGCGCAGCCAGGGCTACACGGGAAAGATTTTCCCCGTCAACCCAAACCGCACGACGGTGCAAGGACTCACTGCCTACCCGAGCGTCGCAGCTCTGCCCGAAACACCCGATGTCGCGATTGTGATTGTGCCGGCCTCTGCAGCGCTGGAGTCTGTCACCGCACTCGCCGAACGCGGCTGTGCCGCTGCGATCTTGTTCACCTCTGGCTTTGCCGAGATAGGACCAGAGGGTGCGGCAGCCCAAGCCAAGCTTGTCGAGGCGGCCCATGCACACGGCATGCGTCTGATCGGACCGAATTCGCTTGGACTGATTAATCCCTGCAAACACTTTTACGGTACGTTTGCCACAGGTTGTGAGCTGGCGTTTCCGAAAGCAGGTGGTGTTGCGATCATCAGCCAGTCGGGTGCTTATGGCGCGCACTTGATGGCTGTGGCCACTGCCAACGACATCGGTCTGTCTGCGGTGATTCTGACCGGCAACGAAGCAGACCTCACGGTTGGCGATATGTTGCAGATGGTGGTGGATGACCCAGATACGAAAGTCATCATGCTGTATTCGGAAGGCATCAAAGAAGCGGCCGGCCTCGTGGCAGGTCTGGAGGCTGCACGCCGTGCACGCAAGCCCGTGCTGATGATGAAAGTCGGTCGCAGTGCGGTCGGGAGTGCAGCCGCCCAGTCGCATACGGCCTCGATCGCAGGTGACGATCGTGTCACCGATGCGGTCTTGAGAGAGCTTGGTGTGGTGCGTGTGCAAACCACCGAACAAATGCTGGATATCGCACGCTTGGCTACACGCGGTGTCTACCCCGCGAACAACACGCTCGGCGTGATTACCGTGAGTGGTGGCGCAGGTGTGATTATTTCGGATGCTGCCGATGCGGTGGGTCTGCCGATGCCAGAGATGCCACAAGCCTCACAAGAGCGTTTGCTCAAGCTCTTGCCGTTTGCTGCACCACGCAACCCTGTGGATGTGACCGCGCAATATTTAAACGAGATGTCGCTCATCAGCACCTTTACCGATGCGCTCATTGCTGAAGGCAAGTACACCTCGGTGTTAGGATTTTTTACTTACACAGGCGGCGTGGCCAGTATTGCGCCGCGCCTGCGCGAGCAGTTAAAGATTGCACGCAACAAGCACCCGGATTGTATTTTTGCGTTGTCACTGATGGCATCCCGCGAACTGATTCGTCAATACGAAGAAGATGGCTTCGCCGTGTTTGAAGACCCTGCACGCGCGGTGGTAGCAATTGAAGCGATGGGACAATTTGGCCGTGCGTTTGCCAAGCCTGCGGGGCTACCGGCACCAGTCGTTGGGCCTGTACAGCTGCCTGCTACGAATCCGAGCGAGGCCGAGGCAAAGCAATTGCTCGCCTCTGCAGGGATTGCCTCTGCACCTGAAGAAGTTTGCACCATGATCGACACAGCCGTGCGCGCCGCAGAGAAAATCGGCTTTCCGGTCGTGATGAAAATCGTCTCGCCCGACATCCTGCACAAATCAGAAATCGGAGGCGTATTGCTCGACGTCGCCGATGCGGATGGTGTGCGTGCTGGCTTTGATTTATTGATGCAGCGAGGAAAAACGGCGGCACCTCAAGCACGTCTCGACGGCGTGCTGGTCGCCAAACAACTCAAAGGTGGCGTCGAATGCATTCTGGGCATTCACCAGGATCCGGTGTTTGGCCCAGTCGCGATGTTTGGACTCGGGGGCATCTTTGTCGAGATTCTGCAAGACGTAGTTTTGCATCGCTGCCCGTTCGGACCCGATGTCGCCGAACAAATGATTCGCTCAATCAAAGGTGCGCCGTTGCTGGAAGGAGCGCGAGGCCGGCCCAAGGCAGATGTCAAAGCGCTCGCTCAAATGCTGTCACGCTTATCTGCCTTTGCAGTGGCGGCTGGCCCACGCCTGCAATCCATCGACCTCAACCCCGTGCTCGCCATGCCCGAAGGGCAAGGCGCTTACGCGGTCGATGCAGTGATTGAGGTGGCGGAGTAATATTTCCCGCCTAAGCGCGCCGCTCTAAGGCTGTGCGTTTAGGTTTCGGGGTGCTGCTCACCCGAACGTTCGCAGTGCTTTTTTGCGTAACGCGCCGCGGCACCGGCTCCTCTATCCACGGATGAAAGTTTGGCAGCTCTATCTTTGTTCCCTTGGCTGTAACAACAGATAACTCAAGCCTCATTCCAAGGGTTTCCAAAAATTTTCGCAATGTCGATACGTACGTATCCGATCGTTGCTCAAGCTGCGATACTGCGTGCTGCTTAATCCCTAACGACTCAGCAACTTGCGCTTGCGTTTTGCCAACCGCCTTTCGAAAATCTTTCAGCGTTTTTGCATGCGTAAGCATTTCTTCAATTTTCTTTTGAGCAAGACGCTCGACGCTCATCTGCCTACTGGGAGGCAGTTTTTTTATAACTTCTTTAAGTGTTCGACCCATCATATTCTCCGGCTGTTTTTATTTTTCGAGACATGTTTTTAAGTGCGAATCAAAACGTCTATTGGCAATCGTTAATAGCTGTTTATAAAATTTGACTTGGCTTTTTCCTTGCTTTGCTGCAGCGACTAAGACAATCGCTTTTCGCTTCGGGTCAAAAGCAAATGCCGCGCGCCAAACTTCTGTACCGTTATTTGCCGTAAACCGGAGCTCTTTCATATTTGAATGCTTGTCGTTATTCAAAACCCCAACATGTGGTCGGTCTGCCGCAGGCCCAAGCCGTTCTACGGCAAGTGCGCATGCAAGCAGTTCATTTTGAACATCTTGATCTAGCGCATCAAACTCAGGGTCAAACTCATCGTGAAACACTACCTCCCATCGAGAAGGAGGTAGCTTGTTACTGCGATCCCGCAATTATCATCTCTTACAGATATCACTTAAAGATGATATTTTAACATGCGCGGAAACATGGTTGTTCCTCCGCGACGCATACTTTTAAGCCTTCGGGATCTTGGTGGTCTTTGGAGGCATCAAGAAATCGAAGTCCACGCCTTGGTCCGCCTGCGTCACGCTTTGCAAAAATAATTTGCGATAGCCGCGCGAGGCCGTTGGAATGACGGCAGGCTTTGCTTCACGGCGACGGGCGAGCTCTTCGTCGCTGACGAGCAAGGAAAGCTCACGCTTTTCAACACTCAGTCGAATCCGATCACCATTTTGTACATAGGCGAGTGGTCCACCAATGGCCGACTCGGGCGTGACGTGCAACACGATGGTGCCGAACGCAGTGCCGCTCATACGTCCGTCAGAGATCCGAACGATATCCTTCACACCAGCAACAGCGAGTTTCTTTGGAATCGGCATGTAACCGGCTTCAGGCATCGCGGCACCCTTAGGGCCGATGTGCTTGAGCACGAGGATGTCTTCGGCAGTGACATCGAGATCGGGCGAATCGATACGGTTGGCCATGTCTTCAAGGTTTTCAAAGACAACGGCGCGTCCCTCATGCTCCATCAATTTAGGATGGGCGGCCGACTGTTTGATGATGGCGCCACCGGGAGCAAGATTGCCCTGCAGCACAGCAATACCGCCTTGCGGGTAGATCGGGTTCTTGGCTGTTTTGACGACGTCTTGTTTAAAGCCAGGACCGGCTGCCTCGATCTCTTCGCCGAGCGTGCGGCCAGTGACCGTCAGCGCATCAAGGTGCAGCAAGGGTTTGAGTTCGCGTAGCAGCGTAGCCATGCCACCTGCGTGATGAAAGTCTTCCATGTAATGCTGGCCCGAGGGCTTGAGGTCAAGCAACACAGGGGTTTCGCGACCCATACGATCGAGTGCCTTAAGATCCATCTCAAAACCCATACGGCCTGCAATGGCAGTCAAGTGCACGATGCCGTTAGTCGAGCCACCAATCGCCAGCAACACGCGCATAGCGTTTTCAAAAGCTTTCTCGGTCAAGATTTTGTCGATCGTTAACCGCTTGCGCGCGATTTCAACGGCGAGCGTGCCGCTTTGTTCGGCCACCCGAATACGATCTGCAGTGACAGCAGGTGGCGAGGCGCCGCCCGGTACTGTCATACCGAGTGCTTCGGCGATACACGCCATCGTGCTGGCCGTACCCATCACCGAACAGGTGCCCACGCTTGCAACCAACTGGCTGTTGACCTCAGCAATTTCTTCCGCGTCGATTTCCTCCGCGCGGAATTTACCCCAATAGCGACGGCAATCCGTACACGCCCCGACACGCTCACTGCGATGCGAGCCTGTCAGCATCGAACCGGTAATTAACTGCACCGCGGGCAAACCAGCAGAGGCTGCGCCCATCAACTGCGCAGGGACGGTCTTGTCACAACCACCGATCAGCACCACCGCATCCATAGGCTGCGCGCGCAACAGTTCTTCGGTGTCCATCGACATCAGATTTCGCAAGAACATGCTGTTGGGTTGCGAAAAACTCTCGTGGATGGAAATCGTTGGGAAGTCCATCGGCAAACCGCCGGCCAACATAATGCCGCGTTTAACAGCCTCAATCAGTTGAGGGGCATTGCCGTGGCAGGGGTTGTAGGAGCTTCCGGTGTTGGTGATGCCAATGACGGGACGCTCGAGTGCCGAATCGGTGTAACCCGCGCCCTTAATGAAGGCCTTCCGCAAAAACAACGAAAACCCACGGTCTCCGTAGTTTGCCAAGCCTTTGGAGATACCCTGGTCGCTGGCTGCTGGGTTGATCGAATGACCTTTCTTGTTATCGTCTTTTGACATGTGCATGCACCTGAAAGAATGTATTTGGCTAAATCTTTGTCTGGCTGAATCGTAGCCTCTTTTAATCCCTCTGGTAAATTGATTTAACGCCCCCATTTACAAAGATATGAACTCTTCAAGCCCTGCCGCACAAACTACTCTGCTTCCGACCCTTTTTGTGTCGCATGGCGCGCCACTCTTTGCGCTGGATGCGGGTACGTCAGGGCCGGCGCTGCGTGCGTTTGGTCAACGCATGGAGCCGCAAAACCTTAAAGGCATTGTGGTGATGTCTCCGCACTGGATGACGCACGGCGTAAAGATCATATCGGGCGAGTCTCCGGGAACACTGCATGATTTTGGTGGGTTTCCCAAAGAGCTCTATGCACTGAGCTACCCAGCACCTGGCGCCCCAGCACTCGCGCATGAAGTCGGTACGCTGTTAAACGCCGCAGGAATTGAAACGACGGAGGATACAGCGCGGCCCTTCGATCACGGCACCTGGGTTCCTTTGATGCATTTGTTGCCAAAAGCAAACGTCCCTGTGATCCAGGTGTCGCTTCCGATTGGGGCGAGTCCTGTTGACGTGACCGCACTAGGTCGCGCACTGCAGCCTTTACGTGCACAGGGCATTCTGCTGATTGGGTCGGGAAGCATGACCCACAATCTGTCTGAGTTTTTTGGTGGTGAACCCGAAGCAGCGCCGTACGTCGATGCGTTTAGTCGCTGGGTTGAGCAGACACTTGCGCGCGGTGATGTGGCAGCCTTACAAGATTACGTGCGTCAAGCGCCAGCGGCGCTGCGCGCGCATCCTTCAGATGATCATTTTTTGCCGCTGTTCTTTGCGGTCGGTGCAGCGGGCGATCACTTCAAGCCGGAATATCTGACGCGCGAAGTGCGTTACGGCATGCTCGCGATGGATAGCTTCGCGCTGCATGCCGTGGGAGCTTAGAGCGTACCGGGATAGGTGCCGCCGTCTAAGACGAGGTTTTGTCCCGTCATAAACCCTGCACCAGCACTGCACAAGAAAGCGCAGGCTTGACCAAACTCAGCGGGATCACCGAAACGACGCGCTGGGACGGTTGCTTTGCGTGCGTTTTGAATTTGTTCAATCGTCTGGCCACTCTCTTTAGCCCGGACCGCGGCATTTTGTGTCAGGCGGTCGGTTGCGAACGGACCCGGCAAGAGGTTGTTAATCGTGACGTTGTGCGACACGATTTGACGTGCAAGACCCGATACAAAACCAGTCAGGCCTGCGCGTGCGCCGTTTGACAAACCAAGCGATTCAATCGGTTGTTTAACTGACGCGGAAGTGATGTTGACGATGCGGCCAAACTTGCGCTCGATCATGCCGTCTACGGTGGCGCGAATCAGTTCGATCGGCGTGATCATGTTGGCATCAACAGCGGCAACCCAGTCATCACGACTCCAGTTACGAAAATCACCAGGTTTGGGGCCACCGGCGTTCGTCACCAAAATATCTGGGTTCGGACACAGAGCCAACACTTTTGCGCGGCCCTCTGGTGTAGTGATGTCGGTGGCGATGGTGGTGACATTCACGCCTGTCTCGGCGCGGATGGCTTGGGCTGCGGCCTCAAGCGCTTCAGCACCACGCGCGAGCATCACAACATTGACACCCTCGCGTGCGAGTTGCTGTGCACAGGCCAAACCAAGGCCTTTACTCGAAGCGCAAACGATTGCCTGTCTACCGCGAATTCCTAAATCCATGATGTTCCTTTGTTTTAAAGTGCTTGAGCGAGTCGCGCGATTGCACCCATCATCGCCGCAAGCCCTGCCAGCTGGATGCCGATGAGCCACAAAAATTTACGATCCATGTCACGACGCAAACCCCCGATAGACTGATTGTGTTCAAGCCGGAGGTCTTTAATGGAATGATTTAAATCACCCCGCAAGTCAACAATTGAGCGATCAAGGCGATCAATAGACTTCGCCGTTTGACTCATTAAAACTTCGAGGGTGGTGACACGTTTTTCCATACAGTGATGGTACGGAAGTCTTGCGCCGAGCGCAACGAAACGAGGAGGGATTTGCGCGCTGTGCGGCTCACTATTTTGTAAGCAAGCATGACAGCGCGCACAGCTTGAGTTAGCTGGATTTAAAACGGGATGTCGTCATCCATGTCCGCCAGATTGGCGCCACCAGCGGCGGGAGCGGCTGGACGCTGCGCCTGGGGAGCCCGGGCTGCTGGACGTGGTGCACCTTCGCCACCGCCCATCGAACCACCATCAGCACCGTCACGCCCACCGAGCATTTGCATTTGGTCTGCGATGACTTCGGTGGTGTACTGATCGACGCCTTCTTTGTTTTGCCACTTGCGTGTTTTGAGTCGGCCTTCTACATAAACAGGACGCCCTTTGCGCAAGTATTCGCCGGCGATCTCAGCGAGACGGTTGTAGAACACCACGCGATGCCATTCGGTTTCTTCGCGACGCTCGCCCGAGGTTTTATCTTTCCAGTTGCTGGTGGTCGCAATCGACACGTTACAAATGGCTGCACCATCAGGGCTGTAACGGACCTCGGGGTCACGTCCAAGATTACCAACCAGAATCACTTTATTGACCGAGGCCATGCCGATCTCCGTATATTAAAAAACTGCGCTATTCATCAATGCCCTGTCGGGCTCGTACTAAATGCCATCATGGCCGAACCAGCAAACCACCGCTAGCCGCAAAACTACGCAATTCAGACAGTTTACGGCACGTTTTGAAAGGCGTGCCAATCTGCTGCCGAGAACCATTGCCGTAAGAAATCCAGGAACGTTCGCACCCGCAGTGGCAAATTCTTGCGGCTGGGAAATACTGCATAAATATCAACGCCAATCGGCTTGCATTCGGGCATCACGCTCACCAGACGACCGGCCTGGATGTCCTGCATCACCATATAGGTGGGGTGCATGGAAATGCCATGGCCAAGCAGGGCCGCGTGGCGCAAGGGCTCGCCAAAATTCGCGCGGATCGTACCGTGTACGCGCACGCTGGTCTTGCCCGCGCTTTCGTTGAGGAAAGTCCAGATATTGGTGGGTGACTTCAGTGCATGCACCATGCAATCGTGTCTGGCAAGGTCGGCAACCGTCTTCGGTGTGCCGCGACGGGCCAAGTACTCTGGGGATGCCACGAGCAGCTGGGGCACTACCGCTAAACGATGCGCCACATGCGAAGTATCTTTGAGGCTGGAGGCGATGCGCACGGACATATCCAGCCCTTCGGACACCAAATCGCTGCGCCCATCGTCAAGATAAAGCACCACTTGTATGTCCGGATGCGCGGAGGAAAAGGCGGTGATGATGGGTACGAGGTGAAAAGCGCCAAACGAGGGAGGCGCCCCCAGGCGCAGCATGCCTTTGGGCTCTTTTACAGACTGCCGAACTGCAGCCTCAACCCCCTCCGCGCGTTCCAGCAGCTCGCGGCCATTTTCTAAAAGAGACAGGCCGGATTCGGTCAAGCTGACGCTTTTTGTGCTGCGGGTGAGTAACTGCGCGCCCATGGTTTGCTCAAGCCAGGCGATATGTTTGGTGACATTACCCTTGGCCATACCTAGGCGCTGCGCCGCGCCAGAGAAACTCAGCCCCTGGGCGACCTCGATAAAGACCTCAATGGCACGTAGCTTATCCATACCTAGTTAACGATTGTTTCTAAAATGAGAACAGTAAATTCACGCTTGTATTCTAGCGAAAAGGCGTCCAACCCGATAGACTGCGTCATCTTTAGGTCATATTGAGGTCGTCGACCATGCAAGTTACTCCAAGCGGACAAGGTCTAGGCGCGCGCGTTGAACAGTTTGATCTGTCAAAACCCTTGTCGCACGACGACTACAAGACGGTTGAGGGCCTCGTGGCTAAATATGGAGTCTTGTGTTTCCCAAAACAGAACTTGACTGCCCTCCAGCTCAAAAACTTCAGTAGCTTGTTTGGCACGCTGGAAGTCAATGTGGCCAATATGTATCAGGAGCCGGGTATTCCGGAAGTCATGATCTTGTCCAACAAGAAAACCGAGGACGGCAAGCCGATCGGCCTAGGTGATGCGGGCCAGGATTGGCACACAGATATGTCGTACAGCAAGATGATTGCGTTCACCAACATTCTGTACGGCCTCGAAATTCCACAGCGTAACGGCGAGCCGCTCGGTGGCACTGAGTTTTCAAACATGCGTGCCGCGTATCTCGCATTGCCCGAAGAGCTCAAAACCAAACTTGAAGGCAAGACGATCTTGCATGACTTCAACAAGTTCTGGGAAAACATGCGCAAGCAGCCAGGCTGCACGCGCCCACCGCTGACCGAGGCGCAGCGCAAAGCCAAACCGCCGGTTTCACATCCGGTTTTTCTGACACACCCAATTACTGGCGAAAAGATTCTTTACGCCAACCCAGGTTATTCGATGCAGATTAACGAGTTGCCCACTGAAGAGAGCGACCGTATTCTGAACTTCTTGTTCGAGCATCAATTGCAGCCGCAGTTTCGCTATCGGCACCGCTGGACGGCGGGGGATGTGCTGATGTGGGACAACATGGGAACGATCCATAACGCCATCGCAGATTATGGCCCGGACGAACATCGCTTTATCAAGCGTTGCCAGGTCATGGCGGATCGGTACTTTCCCTTGGCGGCATAGTCGGAGGGTGTAGCGACTGTTACGCTACACCCACAATATTTCTTTCTGGAAGAGACACATGAAAAAGCTCGTTCTGAGCGCTTGTTTAGCGCTCACAGCCGCGCTGCCTTTTGCAGCGTCTGCGCAGTCAACTGCATATCCCAACCAGCCTATCAAGATGCTGATCGGTTTTGCTGCGGGTGGCCCAACCGATGTGATTGGTCGCATTCTTGCACAACACATGACGACCACCATGGGTCAATCCGTTGTTGTGGAAAACCGCACAGGCGCGAACTCGCTCATCGCCACGCGTGAGGTGGCCAAGGCCAAACCAGATGGCTACACGGTGTTATTTGCTTCGCTCTCACACAACGTGAACCGACTGTTGCTCAATGAGAAGGCCGACTACGAGCCGCTCGGAAGCTTCGCACCCGTATCGCTGGTCGCAAACTTGCCGCTAGTTGTGGTGACCGCTTACGACTCGCCCTACAAGACGCTGCAAGATCTGATCGCTGCCGCCAAGAGCAAGCCTGAAGCGGTGAGCTATGGCTCGGCTGGCAATGGCGGCTCGGCGCATCTGGCGGGTGCGTTGATGGCAACCATGACGGATACAAAAATGGTGCATGTGCCCTTCCGTGGCAACGCACCAGCGCTGACCGAAGTGATGGCTGGTCGCGTGTCATTTATGTTTTATCCAATGATTGGCATTGCTGGCCATGTGGCAGACAAGCGCCTGCGCGTGCTGGCTGTTGGTTCTTCCAAGCCAATGCCTGATTTCCCCGGTGTTCCCACCATGGATGCCTCGGGCTTTCCTGACTTTGAACAAACAGCACCCTGGGTCGGCATGTTGGCTCCAGCAGGCACACCCAAAGCAATTGTTGATCAGTTAAACGCTGCGCTCAAAAAAGCATTGGCCCAACCTGAAATCATCAAACGTATGAAAGATCTGGGTGCAACACCGATCGGCGACTCACCTGACGAGTTCCGCGCGTTTCTTGTCAACGACAGCCAGCGCTGGGAGCGCGTGATCAAGGCCTCTGGAATCAAGGCCGATTAAGTCTGGGTAGGACGTTTTAAGACCGAGGGGCGAAAGGCTTTAAGCCCCAGGTCACAACCAGCCAAACGGCAGCCAGTGCGCTGGCCGACCAGAACACTGCTGTGGGCCCACCCCACACGATCAGACTACCGCCCAACGCGCCGCCTAAAAATAGTCCGGCCGCTTGGGTGGTGTTGTAAAAGCCCAAAGCCAAACCCTTCAGTTCGGCTGGCGCAACACGGGATACGAGCGAAGGCTGCAAAGCTTCAAGCACGTTAAACATCACAAAAAACGCCGTCAGGCCAAACGCCAGAGGGTAAAAACTTTGGCTCGCCCACACTAAAAATGCACAGGACAAGACGAGTCCGGCCACAGCTAAACGCAACATGGCGCGATGGGCATGGCGTTTTTCTGCCACGAATATGGCCGGGACCATAAAAAGGAACGAGCCAAAAATCACAGGCAAATAGACTTTCCAGAGCTCGGCAGCAGTCAGTCCGCCAAGCTTAAGGAACAGTGGCGGCACCGCGACAAAGAGCGCGACCTGGATTAAATGCAAACAGAACACACCAAAGTTCAACCGCAATAAGTCTGCGTGAGTAAGCACTTGCATTGGCTTAGCGGGTTGTGCAGGCTTAGGCTGAGGTGGTGCGAGCGGAATCACAAAGCGCGCAACGGCCAGGCAGACGACCCCAAGCAGTGCAATAGTCCAGAACAAACCTGCCAGCCCAGCCGAGCCAACAATCAGGGGCGCGAGGACCAACGCGAGTGCAAACGACAAACCGATCGAGCCACCGACCATGGCCATCGCACGGGTCCTGACCTCGGGACGTGTGACATCAGCTAGCCAAGCTGTGACGGCAGCGGAGATCGCGCCCGACCCTTGAATCGCCCGGCCAAGAGTGACCCAGTAGATATCGGTCGACAAGGCACAGACCACGCTGCCCACCACAAACAGGACAAGACCAAACAGCACGACGGGGCGTCGACCCCAGCGATCAGAAGCCAGCCCAAACGGGATTTGCATGAACGCCTGGGTGAGACCGTACATGCCAAGAGCCAACCCCACCCGCGCAGGATCATCGCCCCCCGCCAGTGACTGCGCGGCAACAGCGAACACGGGCAGCAACAAGAACAGGCCCAGCATCCGGGCGGCAAAGAGCCCGGCCAGCGCAAAGCTGGCGCGACGTTCGGTCGGAGTCAGGGCCAAAGAAGGACTTTTAGGCATCAAGGTTTGAATTCATTCTGTAGGGTTGACGCACTTGTTTTGCGCCAGCACGGTATAGTACCAAGTTACCTTTTGAAAACGTGTCATGGACGAAATCCGCATCCGGGGTGCCCGCACCCACAATTTAAAGAACGTGTCGCTTGATCTGCCGCGTCATCGGCTGGTTGTCGTGACCGGGCTTTCCGGGTCGGGCAAATCGTCTCTGGCCTTTGATACGCTCTACGCCGAGGGTCAGCGCCGCTACGTAGAAAGCTTGTCAGCCTACGCCCGTCAGTTTTTACAGTTGATGGACAAGCCCGATGTGGATTTGATCGAGGGCCTGTCGCCTGCGATCTCCATTGAACAGAAGGCTGCGGGTCACAACCCTCGGTCAACGGTCGGCACCATCACTGAAATCCACGACTATCTCCGCCTGCTGTACGCCCGCGTCGGCACACCTTATTGTCCAGACCACGGTTTGCCTTTAGCGGCACAGAACGTCAGCCAGATGGTTGACAGTGTGATGGCCTGGCCCGCCGAAAAACGCCTGGCGATTCTCGCGCCGGTGGTGCGTACCCGCAAGGGCAGCTTTGATGATGAATGCGCAAGCCTGCAGGCGCAGGGTTTTGTGCGGGTGCGGGTCAACGGCGAAATGGTCGACCTCGACAGCATGCCGGAGCTCAATAAAAACGAAAAACACGATATTGACGTGGTGATTGATCGTTTGCGCATCAAACCAGAGAGCAAGCAGCGCCTTGCCGAAAGTTTTGAGACGGCGCTCACGCTTGCGCAAGGGCGTGTCATTGCGCTGGACATGGACACAAACGAAGAGCACTTATTCTCAAGCCGTTATGCGTGCCCCGTGTGTAGCCACAGTCTGCCGGAGCTCGAACCAAGACTATTCAGCTTTAACAACCCGGTGGGTGCATGTCCGAGCTGTGATGGTTTGGGCCATATGGGCTTTTTTGATCCGAAGCGTGTGGTTGCGTTCCCAGAACTCAGTCTTGGCTCGGGCGCCATTCGCGGCTGGGACAAGCGCAATGCGTTTACGTTTTCGATGTTGTCGAGCCTGGCAACGCATTACGAATTTGATATTGAGCTTGCCTGGGAAAACTTACCTGAAGACCTGCAAAAAATTATCTTGCACGGTTCCGGTGATGTCGAAATCCCGTTTTTCTATCTGAATGAAAAAGGCCGCAGCACCGTTAAGCGTCATGCGTTTGAGGGTGTGATCCCCAACCTGGAGCGGCGTTGGAAAGAAACCGATTCGTCTGCAGTACGTGAAGAACTCGGCAAGTATCGTGCGGTACAAACCTGCCCGGCTTGCCACGGCTCTAGGCTACGCCCTGAAGCGCGTCATGTGCGGATTGGCGACGAACATATTGCAGCACCTGCAGCACTTGGTGACAGCTCAACCGCGCGTGCGTGGCAAGAGCGCGGCTTGGCGATCTATGAGGTCGAAGCACAACCGCTCTCGCAGTGCTTGCAATGGTTTCAACAATTACAGCTCACGGGAGCACGTCAGGAAATCGCACAGCGTATCGTGCGTGAGATCGAAGCGCGCCTGAGTTTTCTGAATAACGTGGGTCTGAATTACCTATCGCTGGACCGCAGCGCCGACACCATTTCTGGCGGCGAAGCCCAGCGCATCCGCTTGGCAAGCCAGATCGGATCAGGCCTGACCGGTGTGATGTATGTATTGGACGAACCTTCAATCGGCTTGCATCAACGCGATAACGATCGGCTGATTGCGACGCTGCATCACTTGCGCGATCTGGGTAACAGTGTGATCGTTGTCGAACACGACGAAGACATGATCCGTCAGGCAGACTGGGTCGTCGACATGGGTCCAGGCGCAGGCGAACACGGTGGCCAAATCGTGGCCGAAGGCACGCCACAACAAATTGAAGAGAATCCTGCGTCACTCACTGGTCGATACATGAGTGGGGCGCAAGAGATTGCCATTCCGTCGCGTCGCCCGATGGACGAAGAGCAAGCCTGGCTGTCGCTCACCGGCTGCCGCGGCAACAACCTTAAGTCTGTTGAGCTGCGTATCCCTGCCGGCAAGTTTGTCTGTGTGTCGGGCGTATCAGGTTCGGGCAAGTCGACGCTGATTAACGACACGCTCGCGGTTGTGATGTCTCGCGCGTTACATCATGCACAAAGCGAGCCCGCACCGTACGACGGACTGACTGGGCTTGAACATTTCGATAAGGTCATTAGTGTTGACCAAAGCCCGATCGGACGCACGCCACGCAGTAACCCAGCAACCTATACAGGACTCTTCACACCGATTCGCGAACTGTTCGCGGGTGTGCCTGAGTCGCGCTCACGTGGCTACGATCCGGGCCGCTTTAGCTTTAACGTCAAAGGTGGCCGCTGCGAAGCATGCCAGGGCGACGGGGTTGTGAAAGTAGAAATGCATTTTCTACCCGACATGTATGTGCCATGTGATGTCTGTATGGGCAAGCGCTACAACCGCGAGACGCTCGAGATTCGCTATCGCGGTCGTAACATCCACGAGGTCCTGGACCTCACGGTTGAGCAGGCCCTTGCGTATTTCGAGGCGGTTCCTGCTATCGCGCGCAAGCTACAAACCTTAATGGACGTTGGTCTATCTTATTTGCGTCTGGGTCAGAGTGCGACGACGCTGTCGGGCGGCGAAGCGCAACGCGTAAAGTTATCGTTGGAGCTCTCACGACGCAGCACCGGTCGCACACTTTATATTCTGGATGAGCCCACGACGGGTCTGCACTTCCATGACATCGCGTTGTTGCTTGGCGTGTTGAATCAACTTGTCGATGCCGGCAACACGATTGTTGTGATCGAGCACAACCTGGATGTCATCAAGACAGCAGACTGGGTGATCGATATGGGGCCAGAGGGTGGCGATGGCGGCGGCAGGATCGTGGCGCAAGGTACGCCCGAACATATTGCCGCCTCAAGCGAAAGTCATACGGGCCATTACCTCGGACGTGTCCTGGCCCGTCAGACTGGATCAAGGCAAACCGATCAGGCGTAATTGCACCGCAGACATGCTTGCGCACTGACCGGACTCGCGCAGCGGCAAGACGGAATCGCACGCCTGGCCTTCGGCAAAGGCACCCGCATCAAAGGGGCGGCCAATGTCGACCTCACGTCCTGGGGGGCGCGTGCCATCCCAGCGACCCCAGGAAATCTTGACGCGTGTGGACTGTCGGCATCCACCTTGCGTTTGTCCATCACACGCGTTGAGCAACGCAGTAAGTGCAGCACCAGCCGAAGGGTGCCCACACACGGCCGCTTGCGCCTGCATCACACCACCGCCTTGCACGGTACCTTGCTCTGACACGACAGACGCCAACCAGCCTGGCGCGCAGGTGCTCTCGACCGTCACTTTAGGTGGAGTGCGGCTGCTGGTGCGCTGAAAATATGCAGTGACCTGGCTGCTTGGCTCCTGTCCTGCGCGTGTATCTGCAAAGGCCAAGATACATTGATCACCGGACGCTGCAGGCTGACACACCTGAACCAGCACCAACTGATTTGAGTTGTCGCTGCCACGCGAACCAGACACAAGAACTGCTGCACCTGTACCCGGTGTCGCTGCACCGGCAGATTGTGGCGGCGCCTGTGTCGCCGAGTTTGCAGCGTCAAGAGAAACGGGCGCGATTTCGGTTGAGCGCTGAGGAGCGATAGGCGTGGCGACCGGTGCCCCGGCTGCATTGGGCGCCGCATTATTGATCGGAGCGGGTGGCTGAGACGAGCAAGCCGCCAGGACGCCAAGCGTGGCGCACATTGCGGCCAAAAGAATGGGTTGCGTAAAGCGCATCATGAAAACTCCTTGGTTAATCAAACTGATCGCCCATGCGAAACAAGCGGTGATGTTCGCGAATCGCATAACGATCGGTCATTCCTGCAATGTAATCGGCAATCGCACGCGCCTGACGGACATCATCATCGTGTCGATAGTCGGGCGGCAACAATCTAGGCTCATGCACAAAAGCACTATACAGCTCGCGCACAATTCGGCGGGCTTTATTCGTCATGCGCATGACTTTGTAATGACGATATAGATTCTCAAACAAAAAGGTCTTCAGGGCATCGGCTTCTTCGCGCACCGCACTTGAAAACGCGACAAGTGCGCCACTGCGGCGCGCGGCGTCCGCATCAGCAGGGGCGGCGCTAGCCAGCCTAGCAGCGGTTGTGTGCGTGACATCGGTGATCAATGTATTGATCATGCTGCGAATGGTTTCCGCAATCACCCGCCGCTGTGCGAGCCCAGGCCACTTTTTTTCTACCTGCGCATAGTGGCGAGCAAAGATCGGCACCCCTTGTAGCTGTTCGACCGTCAACAAACCTGAGCGCAAGCCGTCATCGATATCGTGATTGTTATAGGCGATTTCGTCCGCTAAATTAGCAATCTGGGCCTCAAGCGAAGGCTGTGTGCGATCAATGAAGCGTTGCCCTACGTCACCCAGACGCTTAGCATGCGTAAGTGAGCAGTGCTTAAGCACGCCTTCACGCGTCTCGAAACAAAGGTTCAAGCCATTAAACGCTGCGTATCGCTCTTCGAGCTCATCCACGACGCGCAGGCTCTGCAGATTATGTTCAAACCCACCGGCGTCTGGTGCGAACTCGCGCATGCATGCGTTGAGCTCATCCTGCCCGGCGTGTCCAAAGGGGGTATGACCCAGATCATGGGCCAGCGCGATGGCTTCTGTGAGGTCTTCGTTGAGGCGGAGGCTGCGTGCCAACACACGCGCAATCTGCGCGACCTCAAGGGAGTGTGTCAGGCGTGTACGAAACAGATCGCCTTCGTGATTAATAAAGACCTGCGTTTTGTATTCGAGCCGACGAAACGCACCTGCGTGAATAATACGATCGCGATCACGCTGGAATTCGCTGCGATTCGCGGGAGCAGGCTCTGGGTGACGCCGCCCGCGACTCGACTCTGGACGGCAGGCGTACACAGCAAGTTCTGGTATCGACTGCGACATCGCTACTCCAGGTGAAGGCTTAATCTGTGTTGCGCAAAATCACACGCGCTACGGTTTCTGCTGGCGCACCACGGCGAATGGTTTCGCCAATGCGAGGCATCATGATGAAACTGATTTCACCGGCTTCAGCCTTCTTGTCGCCACGCATCAAGCGCATCCACTCGTCGACGCCACCCAGACGTGGGCCACGGGTAGGACAACCAATCGCAGCGACAAGCGCGCGCACGCGCTCAACGTCAGCAGCAGGGAAACCAAACATTTCAGCAGACAGGTCAGCCGCCATCACGAGCCCGCAGCCAACCGCTTCGCCGTGCAGCCACTGGCCGTAGCCCATGCCTGCCTCGATGGCGTGACCGAAGGTGTGACCAAGATTCAAAATCGCACGCAAGCCGGTCTCGCGCTCATCTTTTGACACGACCCAGGCTTTGTATTCACACGAGCGACGAATCGCCTCAGCCAACAAAACAGGATCACGCGCGCGCAGACCTGCTACATTTTTTTCACACCAGGCAAAAAATTCTGCATCCAGGATGAGGCCGTACTTGATGACTTCAGCCAGGCCCGCTGACATTTCACGATCTGGCAAGGTGTTGAGTACATCGGTGTCGATCTCGACGGCGATCGGCTGATAAAACGCACCGATCATATTTTTGCCAAGCGGATGGTTGACCGCAGTCTTGCCACCCACCGAGGAATCTACCTGCGACAATAAGGTCGTTGGCACCTGAACAAAGCGCACACCGCGCATGTAGACCGCTGCAGCAAAGCCAGCCATATCACCAATGACACCGCCGCCCAGCGCGACGATGACGGTGCGGCGATCAAGCTGCGCGCCCAGCATGGCATCAAAAATCAGATTGAGTGTTTCCCAGCTTTTGTGGGCCTCGCCATCGGGCAACACAATCGGTACGATGCGTTTACCCGTCGCGGCCAAAACCTTCGTCACCCGCTCACCCATCAAGCCCTGAATAACAGGGTTGGTGACGAGCGCGATGGTGGTGGCGTCAGCTGGGATCGATTGCGCCAAGGCATCGAGTCGCCCGCTCGCAATATGGATCGGGTACTGTCCGCCCGGAGTGGCGACGGTTACGGTGTGCATGGTTTGTTCTCAGCAGAGGGGGTCTCAGTATGATGACTCGCCGCAAAATCGGCCCGCATGTTCTCTGAGGAATTGGCAGGCCGGCTTTGCGCGGAGCGGTCAATGGGTTTGTCGAGCTGTTTGAGTCGGTCAACAATCTGAAGCACCAGCTGCCCGACCGACATCGTGCCAGTATCGACAGTTAGATCAGCGACCTCCTGGTACAGGGGCTCGCGTGCTTCGAGCAAAGACCGCAAGGTTCCCTTGGGGTCGGGGGTCGCGAGCAAGGGGCGGTTACGGTCCCGGCTGGTGCGCCGAAAGAGTTCGTCCACACCGGCACGCAAGTAGACGACCAAGCCACGGGTGCGCAGGGCACTGCGGTTTTCAGCAGCAATGACTGCGCCACCCCCGGTCGCCAGGACGATATCAGGTCTGACCGTACAGTCGTCCAGCACCTGACACTCACGTTTACGGAACCCTTTTTCACCTTCGATCTCAAAGATCACAGGGATACGGACACCACAACGGGCTTCTAACTCATGATCCAGATCGAGAAAATCACGACGCAGGGCTCGGGCAAGTGCTTTGCCGATCGTCGTTTTACCCGCCCCCATCATTCCAACCAGGAAGATCGGCGTGTCGTGGCCCAAGGTACGGGCGGGCAGTTCTGGCACCACGCTGTCAGCAGACGCGTGGGGCTCACCGTTTTGGGTCGACTCTGGAAGGGGTTCGTGACTCATAGCAACATTATCCCATTGACCGTCCCGAGACACCAATAGGTTGGGGCAAACCCCCGCAAAACCTTTAAAATGGCAAGCAATGAGCAAATCCAATCCCCCCCGCGATGACGACGACCTACCAGACGAGAAGCCTAAAGGCTCGTTTCTGGTCCGGTTCCTTCTGAAACTATCGATTTTGTCGGCTGGTCTGGCATTGTGCGGTGCCCTGCTGTTTGGAATGGCAATGGCACTGGCTTGGCCCAACCTGCCTGACTTGAACGCGATGACGGACTATCGTCCGCGCGTCCCGCTGCGTATCTTCACCTCTGACAAAGTCATGATCGGTGAGTTCGGCGAAGAGCGTCGCAACGTACTGCGCTTTAACGAGATTCCCGACATCATGAAATCGGCTGTGTTGTCAGCCGAAGATGACCGGTTTTATCAGCACGGCGGGATTGACTGGACTGGTGTCGTACGCGCGGGCCTAACCAACCTGATCTCGATGCAGAAATCGCAAGGCGCCAGCACCATCACGATGCAGGTCGCACGTAACTTCTATCTATCGTCAGAAAAAACCTACTCACGTAAGTTTTACGAGCTGCTGTTGACCTTCAAGATCGAAGCCAGTCTGTCGAAAGACCAGATCCTTGAGCTCTACCTGAACCAGATTTATCTTGGACACCGCGCCTACGGCTTTGCGGCAGCTTCGCGCACCTACCTGGGCAAATCGCTGTCGGACATCACGCCTGCTGATGCAGCGTTATTGGCTGGGATTCCTAAAGCACCGTCGCGCTTTAACCCGATCGCAAACAAGCCACGCGCTGTGCAGCGCCAGCGCTATGTATTGGGCCGTATGCATTCTCTAGGCTATCTGACTGAAGCAGAATACAAAGCGGCACTCGCGCAACCGGTCATCATCAAGTCTGCCGAGGGCACTCCTGCTGGGGGTTACGCGGTGCATGGTGAATACGCCGCTGAACTCGCACGTCAGTTGATGATTAGTGTGTACCCAGACAACGTGTATTCACGCGGACTCAACGTCTACACAACGATTCACTCAAAGGACCAAGAGTGGGCCTACCAGTCGTTGCGTGAAGGTGTACTCGATTACACGCGCCGTGCGCCTTACCCGGGCCCCGAGGCACAACTGACGTTGCCCGCAGGTCTGGAAAAAGATCCTGCAAAGTTTGATGAGTTTTTAGATGGTGTGTTTGACAAGCATCAGGACCGTACCGAGATGTTGGTTGGTGTCGTGCTGTCGGTTGCACCCAATGAAATCAAGGTAGCGCGCAGTGCAAGTGAAGTCATCACGGTGAACGACAAGCGCGCGCTTGGTGTCATTGCACGTGCGTTAAACCCCAAAGCACCCGCAAATTTAAAAATTCAGCGTGGCTCAGTCGTGTACATACACAAAGCACCTGAGTACTGGGAAATCCTCAACCTGCCAACCGTACAAGCAGCGTTTGTCTCGATGACACCGCAAGACGGTGCGCTGCGCGCGATGGTCGGAGGCTTTGACTTCTACCATGGCAACTTCAACCGCGTGACCCAGGCCTGGCGTCAACCCGGCTCTGCGTTCAAACCGTTTATTTATGCCGCATCTCTTGAGCGCGGCTTGACTCCCGGGACCTTGATTTCAGATCAGCCATTTGAATTGACCGCAGCACAAACAGGATCCGGCAAGGCATGGACGCCCAAGAACTACGGTGACCAATATGACCAGATGCTGACCATGCGTGAAGCCATCGCACGATCCAAGAACATGGTGTCAATCCGTATCCTGCAATCGATCGGGCCGCAATACGCACAAGAGTACGTCTCGCGCTTTGGCTTTGACAAGTCACGCCACGCGCCGGTATTACCGATGGCCTTGGGCTCAGGCTCGGTCACGCCAATGCAGTTGGCTGCCGGGTTTTCGGTCTTCGCCAACGGCGGCTACCGTGTGACCCCTTTCCTGATTGATCATGTCACGGATGCAAACGGGCAGACTTTGATGCGTGCCAAGCCTGTGATTGCGGGGGATTCGGCCGCCCGCGCCATCGATGCCCGTACGGCTTACGTCATGGACGATATGCTACGCGGAGTGGCAACCTCCGGCACGGCGGCGCGCTCGCGTCAGGTGCTCAAGCGCGGCGATCTGGCAGGCAAAACAGGCACGACCAATGATTCGGTTGACGCTTGGTTTGCGGGTTATACGCCTCAGCTAGTTGGTGTGGCATGGCTCGGCTACGACCAACCAAAATCCCTGGGTTCGCGTGAAACGGGTGGCGGAGCCTCTCTGCCCATCTGGATGGGCTATATGCAAAATGCGCTCAAGGCCTTCCCAGAACAAAAGCGGGGTCCACTACCGGACGGCTTGATTTCCGAAGGAGGAAATCTGTATTTCAAAGAATTCCCGCCAGCAGATGCGGTCAAACGCCTGGGAGACCCAAACCAGGACACGCTAGGCGACTTTTTGAATAATATGGGTGGCAATCAGGGCGGCTCGGGTCGGCGTCCCGACCCGGGTGGCTAACCCATCGGGGCTTACAGCTCAACGGTGAGCGTCTTACCGGTTGCCTCGGAACAAATATTCGACAACGTCTGATGCAGGTCTGTGCCACCCCGGGTGTCTTTCCAGTGGCTGCCATCAAAGCGGTAGTGAAAACCACCGCTACGGGCGGCAAGCCACATTTCATGGAGGGGCGCCTGGCTGTTGATCACGATTTGGTGGCCGTTTTCAAAAATCAGGTTCAAAACGTTGCCGTTTCGCTTCGTTTCCACATCTAGATCAAGCTTTTCGAACCAGTGGTCCGCTTGGGCTTCTATTGCATCTAGAATGGCAGTTGCGCGTGTATGAAATTCTGTATCGTTCATAATCCTTGTCCTCACATTTGAGGGAGCCAGCAGTGATCCGCAAAACCGACAGACCGCGACATGCCCGCATTGTAGCGATGCTTACCCTCTCAGCTTGGGTGGCAGGTTGCGGTTTTAAAGGTCCGCTTTATATGCCGGCCAAGCCTGCGGAGGTTCGCCCCTATGTCAGCCAGGAGTCGATGTACGGTATGCCACCTGACGAAAACAATTCGGTCATCCCGTTCTTTGACGAGGATCTTATCCTGACGCCAGCTCCGGTGGTGATCGAATAACGCCCTGTCACTCTCTCAATTTCTGATGCCTGTATTGTGCTTCAGAACGTTCGTGAACCCTTCAATACCCATAGCCTCAACATGACTGCTCCCGCATCCAACGCCTCAGCCGCCGCTCTTGCTACCCCTGCTGGTTCGCCCTTTTTTAGTTATCGCAACGGCTCCTTACACGCCGAAGGGGTTTCGCTTTCAGAGCTGGGGCGCGCACTGGGTACACCTTTGTATGTCTACTCCAGAGCTGCCTTGGCAGCAGCCTGGGCATCCTATCAAGAAGCCATTGTCGCACATCACGTCTTGGTTTGCTATGGGATGAAGGCCAACTCAAACCTTGCGGTCCTGAAAGAGTTTGCGCGGCTTGGTAGTGGTTTTGACATTGTTTCGGGTGGCGAATTAGCACGAGTATTAGCCGCTGGCGCTGATCCCGCAAAAGTTGTGTTTTCTGGTGTCGGCAAGCAAGCGTGGGAGATGCGTGCGGCACTGGACGCTGGTGTGAAGTGCTTTAACGTGGAGTCTGTCCCCGAACTCAAGCGCTTATCGCAGGTAGCGTCCGAGATGGGCAAAACCGCGTCGGTGTCCTTGCGCGTGAACCCTGATGTGGATGCGCAAACGCATCCCTATATTTCAACTGGCCTGAAAGAAAACAAGTTTGGCATCGCGATTGAGGAAGCGCCTGCTGCGTATCAGCTGGCTGCTTCTCTTTCAGGAATCTCTGTAGTGGGTGTTGACTGCCACATTGGCTCGCAGATCACTGAGGTCGCACCCTATCTAGATGCGTTGGACAAACTGTTGAAGTTGATTGATCAGCTGACCAAGCTTGGCATCACACTCAAGCATCTAGACCTGGGTGGTGGACTCGGTATCCGTTACGACGATGAAACCCCTCTCGCGCCCAAAGTGCTACTCGACAAAGTCTTTACGCAGTTAAAGGCGCGTGGCTATGACGGACTTGAACTCGTACTCGAGCCAGGGCGCTCGCTTGTGGGTAACGCGGGTGTATTGCTCACGACCGTCCAATATCTGAAGCATACCGAAGCGCGTAATTTTGCGATTGTCGATGCGGCAATGAATGATTTGATGCGGCCTGCGCTCTACGAAGCATGGCATGGCGTTTTGCCAGTCGAGCCGCGCACCGATGCCAGCACGCTCTATGACGTAGTTGGACCCGTGTGCGAAAGCGCAGACTGGTTAGCACGTGCACGGCAACTCGCACTGCACGAAGGTGATGTGCTGGCGATTGAATCAGCTGGGGCATACGGCTTTGTGATGGCCGGGAGCTACAACAGCCGTCCGCGCGCAGCAGAGGTGATGGTCGATGGCGACAAATACTATGTTGTGCGCCAACGCGAGACCTTTGCTGATCTGATTCGCGGCGAGAGCTTCTTGCCTTAAACGTTGGGATTTTTAAGTCCTGCGGTTTAACGTGACCGCAGGTAAGAAAACAGCATCGGCAATGTAAGCGACAGGCCGGCCGCCACGACCAGTGCAATGCCGGCCAACGAAGACAGTGTCGGCATCTGGCCAAACAATAATTCGCCGTACAACACGGCAAGCACTAGCTGAAAATAGTTAAGCGGCGCAAGTGTGGATGCGGGTACGAATTTATACGCGTAAATCAACGCGTATTGACCGAGGCCACCACATAAACTCATCAGGACAATCCAGGCCCAGTCTGTCGGGGTGGGCCAAAGTGTTGGCCAAAAGAATAGAATCGTGACCGCGCCAATAAACCAGCACGTAGTGGCCGCGTAGACAAAGATTTGTTCGCTGTGCGCGCGATGGGCAAGCTTGCGTGTAAAGATTTGAACGAGTGCAAAGCTCGTCGCAGAAGTCAGTAAGAGGGCGGTTCCAATTAAAGAAATTTCGCCGCTACCTGGTCGCACAATGAATAGCATGCCAATCATGCCGGCACTCAGTGCAAGGTATTGTTTCAGCCCTACTTTTTCACCCAGGATCATGGGGGCAAAAATCAGTACGATAAGTGGCGAAACAAAGTAAATCGCAGTCGCTTCAGCAAGCGGCATGTACTGCAAACTCGGCATGAAGGCCGTGCCGGAAATGCCAAGCAAAGCACCGCGTAATATCAAAAGCTTGCGCTCTGGCAGCGCCACACGCAAGCTGTGTCCTTTGATCAGCAACGTGCTGAAAGCGAGCACCACAATGACGGTATAGCGTGACAGGTTAACGAGCGGTGGCGAGTAAACATGCACGAGGCTTTTAGCCAACGCATCGAGCGTGGCAAACATCGTGATTGAGAACAAAAAGAAGCCGCAACCTTTAAGCCACTGTAAAGGCTGAGGGGTCAGCAGAGGGGATGGCGCGGTCGGCGGCGTGGACATGTGCGCTTACTTAGAGGCGCGGTAAAGCGGCCATAAGGTCAGTGCGCACAACACACCAACCACGCCAAGCACGCCGTAACTGAGGCCATAACTACCCAAGGTCCCGGCCAGCAAGCCAAACATTGGCGGGCCGACCATGACACCAAGGAAGGTGATGCAGAGTGTTCCACCCGTGGCCAGGCTAGCTTGCCCACTTGGCGCCTGACGCGCAACTTCAGCCAGAAAAACACCGTTCCAACCGATTGCCGACGAGCCAAAAATCGCGAGAATCGGAAACAACAACCAGGGCGAAGACTCTGGACTTAACAACGCAGTCCCAACGCAACCAATTGTGAGCAGGCCCGCAATCACGATCAGCATCATGCTTGCGCCGAGCCAGCGATCTGCCACATAGCCCCACAACATCCGGCCCGCTACGCCACCGCCCTGTGCCACCGTCAGCGCACCGCCTGCTGCGATCAGACTCCAACCGAGGTCTTCATACAAGAAGGTCACGAGATAGCCCATCAGTGACATCTGGCTAATCGCAAACAAGAACGACATTGTCGACAAGCTGCGCAAATTAGGGTGTTGAAAAATGAGCTTGAGCGGCAAGACAACGCTTGTTGCAAGAGAGGGCGTGACGCTCGCATCACGATCATCATCAAGGCTATTGCGTAATGGCTGCACGGCCCATGCACAGAGTGCGCACGCGACGCTGGCGCAGAGGAAGGCCGCTTGCCAACCGATCAAACTATTGAGGCTAGGCACCAACGCACCGGCCATGATGCCACCGAGCGGCACGCCTGTTTGTTTAATGGAAAAAACGAACGAGAGTTTTTCTGGTGATGTTGTTTTGATTAACAGGTGAGAGCTTGCTGGCGTAATGGGGCCGTAGCCTGCACCAATGAACAAGGCGCCAATCGCCATCGTCAGAGGGTGCGGATAGGCTGAGAGCAGTAAGCCCGTAGAAGCCAAACACAACCCGATCTGGCTCAGGCGGATCGCGCCCCAACGCTTAACGGCTGCACCACCCAAGAGTGTGGCCACCATTGCTGCAAAATAAACGAGCGCCACGTAGGCGCCCAGATATGTTGTTGCGATTCCCAAGTCTTCGGCGACTGCCGGTGCAACCACCGGCACGTTCATCAACGCCATTGCGACAAGAGCTTGTACGGTCAGTGTTGCAACTAATACTAGTGAAGGCTTAGGGGGTGTCACAACGCACCCTCGTTACAACGCACCATACGAATGCAATCCAGAAAGAAACATATTGACGCCAAGGAAGGCAAAGCCTGTTACCAACAGACCCACCAACGCCCAGTATGCGGCCATCGTTCCGCGCAAGCCCTTAAGCATACGCAAATGCAACCACGCTGCATAGTTTAACCAGACGATCAGCGCCCAAGTTTCTTTAGGATCCCACTGCCAATAAGCGCCCCAGGCGTCTGCCGCCCACAGCGCACCGAGAATCGTTGCTACCGTGAAAAAAGCGAAACCAATCGCAATCGCCCGGTACATGATGTCATCGAGCACTTCGAAAGAAGGCAAGCGTTCGGCGATGGGTTTACGAAACAACAGGATCGTCCCGACGATCACCGCACCGATGCCAAAGTACAACATCCAGGTGGCTGACAATCCCTCGGTACGAAATATCATGGGCTCAGCCGCAAGCAAGACACCCAGGATAAAGAGGGGCATAAGCTTGAACCAGGAGCGTGTTTGGCCGTGCTGCTTAACCAGATAGGCAAAGCCAACCATCGCGGCCAAAGAGAACGTGCCATAGCCGATGAAGTTTGCTGGCACGTGGATTTTCATCCACCAGCTCTTGAGGGCTGGCACAAGCGGCTGGATCTGATAAGCGTCGCGGGTGAAGGAATACCAGAGCAAAAACACGACCGCTGACGTAATGATAAGCAACACAAAGCCGCCTAACGCACGCGTTGCGTAGCGTCCTTCGTAATACAAATAGAACAGCGCTGTCACTAGCGAAAACAATACGAAGACTTCGTACAAATTACTAACAGGAATGTGACCGATGTCTGGTCCCATCATGTGGCCTTCGCGCCAGCGTACCAACATGCCTGTGGATCCTGCGAATACCGCACCCCAGGTCAACGCCGTACCTAGCCATGCCGCAGTGGGGCTGGCTAGACCTAGCCAATAACAAAAGGTCGCGACGACAAACAGCGCACACATCCACAAAATTGCAGACTGCGATGAAAACAGGTACTTCAGTAAGAAAGCCTGATCCGCACGCGTGATATCACCTTGATACAACCAGAGCGCGAGCCCGGCGGCAATGGCCATCGCGATCATCAACGTGCGCAACGGCTGCCATAGCCAACCCAACCAAGTTAGAAATGGCACGGTTAGGACGAGAATTACTTTTTCGTAGATGTCCATCGACTGGCTGTAGCGCATCAAGGCGAAACCCGCCCCCGCAGCTAGCAGTAGAAAAAACAAGACATCAAATATTGTTGGGCGACCGCGCTCAAGGCGCGATTGGCCTGGATCAGACAAGTCATCCCAATTGTCTGCAGCGCCGGCGACTGGTTGTGTCATGACAGTAATCTCAGTGAACAGCGGTTGGTGGTGTTTGTTGCGACGCA
>JACCDH010987318.1_pt1 | contig 30462 bp, 29 predicted proteins | sample 7442481 | NCBI WGS metagenome assembly JACCDH01 (sample SAMN15323433, study PRJNA562643) | freshwater metagenome | isolation source: river surface water | place: USA:Blue River Watershed | collected 2017-08-15
GAACCATCCACCAGCAACAGGGTTTTATTCATATGGAAAGCGACCGGAAACGGGTGCCGCGGCTGCGGCAGTTGACCAACGTGGAGCGCGCGACCTCGCGCAAGGCCAGCGAGTCGTGGCAAATGTTCACGATTATGGCAGAGTTTATCGACGCCGCTGAGCGCCTGTCGGAGATACGACCGGCGGTGTCGATGTTCGGATCGGCCCGCATCCGGCCGGGCGAACCCTATTACGAAATCACGGTCGATATCGCCCGCCGCTTGTCTGATGAGGGCTTTTCGGTCATCTCCGGGGGCGGCCCCGGCATCATGGAAGCAGCGAACAAAGGCGCCTACGAGGGCCGCTCGCCGTCTATTGGCCTCAACATCGAGCTGCCGCGCGAACAGGCCAGCAACACCTGGCAGAATATCTCGATCTCGTTCCGGCATTTTTTTGCGCGCAAGGTGGCTTTCGTCAAATATGCCGACGCCTATGTCGTGCTGCCGGGTGGCTTTGGCACGCTCGATGAACTATCCGAAGTGCTGGCCCTGATACAGACGGGCAAGACCCGCCGTATCCCGGTGATCCTCGTGGGCACGCAGTTCTGGTCAGGCCTTCTGGACTGGTTCAGGAGCACACTGGTCGGGCAAGGCCTCGTGGATTCCGAAGATATGAACCTGCTGCAGCTCATCGACGAGCCCGCCAACGTCGTCGAGGCCATCTTTGCCTATTATGAAGCGCGAGATATCGTGCCTGAGGAAACCGAGCATCCGCATCGCTCCTTCCTCTGAGCCGCAGCGGGATGCTCTTGCGGGTGCTTTGCTAGAATGAGGGCTGCTCGTCAGACTCGCCAGGGAGCCCATTCATGAACCATCACCGCTTGCTTCAACTGCGCCTGTCCGGCGTCAGTATTGCCCTGGCGCTGGCCGTCTGCGCAGAGGGGACTGCGCGGGCTGCAGAGCAGCCCGAACCGCTGCCCGACGACCCGGCAGCATCGTCTGCAGTCGGCGATGGTGTTCCCGAGATTACGCAGAAACGCGAGCAAAACGCCGTAACTTCGGTTCGGGTTCGGCGCGGCACAAATACCTACTATGTCACCCCGGCCGAGCAGATACCCTCGTCCGAGGGCGGAGGCCGCGCGGCGCAATGGGAGATCTTCCAGTTCCGCCCCGGGCGTCCGAGAGATATCCAATCCGCACCGCCGCCATCGCTGGATCGTTGAGGCGCAGAGCTTCTGAACGCATCCACCGGCGGCTGGCCAGCGACATCCATGCTCATTCTGATTCCGTTTCTTGATTCAGTTTCTTAATCTCGTTTTTCACTCGCTTCGTAATTTATGGCAGTTTTTACTCCGGTCAGTCTGGAAGAGGTCGCTCCCTGGGCTGAGCAATTCTCCGTGGGCAGAATCCGTTCGCTGGTGGGCATCTCCTCCGGCATCGAGAACAGCAACTTCTTCCTTTCCACCGAGCGCGGCGAGTTCGTGCTGACCATTTTCGAGAAACTGAGCTTCGAGCAACTGCCTTTCTACCTGAACCTGATGCGCCATCTGGCAGAGCGCGGAGTACTTGTCCCCGCGCCGCTGCAAAGCCATAGCGGCGAGCTGATCGCGGCGCTGCATGGCAAGCCCGCTGCCATTGTCACCAAGCTCAACGGCCAGTGGCAGCCTGCGCCCGAAGCCGCGCACTGCGGCGAAGTCGGCCACATGCTCGCCAAAATGCATCTTGCCGCCAAAGATTTTCCCCTCTACCAGCCGAATCTGCGCGGACTCGACTGGTGGCGCGAGACCACGCCGGAAGTGCTGAGCTTCCTGTCCCCGGAAAACCAGCAATTGCTGCGCGCCGAGATGCATTTTCAGGAGGCCTTCAGCGCATCCTCCACTTACCATGCGCTGCCCTCCGGGCCGGTACATGCAGACCTGTTCCGCAATAACGTGATGTTCGATGGCGAGAAACTCACCGGCTTCTTCGATTTCTATTTTGCCGGATGCGATACCTGGCTGTTCGATGTCGCTGTCACCGTGAATGACTGGTGCATTGATCTCGACACCGGGGCCACAGACGCCGGTCGGGTGAGGGCACTACTGGATGCCTATGCTTCGGTGCGTCCCTTTACTCCCGAAGAAAAGCAGGCATGGCCTGCCATGCTGCGGGCCGGCGCGCTGCGCTTCTGGCTGTCCCGGCTGTACGACTTTTATCTTCCGCGAGAAGCCGAGCTGCTCACTCCGCACGATCCGACACACTTCGAGCGCATACTCCGGCACCGTATCGCACACCCTGTTGTAGGACTGGGCTGAGCATGGAACGCATACCGGCAAGTACAGGCATTGAATGGATACGGCAAGGCTTCGCGCTATTCCGGCAGCAACCGGCCGAGCTGTCGATGCTTTTTCTGCTGTACATGCTGCTGATGTTCTCGCTATCGCTAATACCAATGATCGGACAAATGCTGCCGCTGCTGCTGGTGCCGGCATTTTCCATAGCCTTCATGCAGGCTTGCGTGGAGATCGAGGCCGGACGAAAGGCAAAACCCAACTTGCTGCTGACCGCCTTTCGTTCACCGGCACTGGGCACCTTGCTTCGCCTCGGGGCGCTATACCTGCTGGCCGCTATCGGCTGCGTGCTGGCCTCCTCGATCATTGATGGCGGCAGCTTCTGGAAGCTGATGACCGGGCAACTGGCCGCTGACGACAAGAACCTGCAGGTCAACGACCTGCCGCTGGCGATGATGTTCGCGTCACTGCTCTATCTGCCCTTCGCAATGGCTTTCTGGCACGCAGCGCCACTGGCCGTCTGGCAGCGTATGGGACTGCTCAAGGCGATCTTCTATAGCTTCTTTGCCGTCAGGCGCTGTGGGCGGGCATTCATTGCCTATGCGCTGGGATGGATCGTGATCGGGATTGCGTTGCCTGCCATCGTCAGTGCAGTGCTGAGTTTACTGCTGGGAAAAACTTTGGTTACGGTAATGCTGCTGATGCCCCTGTCAGTCATTCTGACCATCGTTATGTACTGCTCTTTCTATCCCACCTATCTGCAAGTGTTTGATCGGCCGGAACCATCGTCAACCTGAGGTCACGCTTGCCTGAGAATCAGCTTTTTTGAAAAGCTGTCAGAGTGAGTTTCAAATCGTAGATTTATTGCAGATCTACGACTCGAAATTCCTGAAGCGGTCATTTCATTCAGCCGCCCATTTTTTCCAGCTTCGCTACCCCCAGATCCAGCAGCTTCATTCCGCTCTTGCCGAAATTAATACTCGCACGCGCCTGCATGCCGCTGCCTTCGATGTTCACGATCACGCCTTCGCCGAATTTTTGATGAAACACGGTTTGCCCTACCCGCCAGCCCGTGTCCTTGCGCGCGTTGAACGATTGGGCGATCTGATTGTTACCGCTGTCAGGTGCATCTACCCATGCCGCCTTTTGCGTGCCTGAAAACCACTGCGGCTGCACGCGAGGCGACAGCCACTTCAGCGAATCCTCAGGCAATTCATCAAAGAACCGTGAGCGCATGTTGTAGCGGGTCTGACCGTGCAGCATGCGGGTCTGCGCAAAGCTCATGTACAGCCGCTTTCGGGCGCGGGTAATCGCCACATACATCAGCCGTCGTTCTTCCTCGACGCCGTCATCCAGCTCTTCGCTGTTTTCATGAGGGAAAAGGCCTTCTTCCAGACCCGTGATGAATACCGCATCGAATTCCAGTCCTTTGGCGGCATGCACCGTCATCAGCTGTATTGCATCCTGCCCGGCCTGCGCCTGATTGTCGCCCGCCTCCAGTGATGCGTGCGACAGGAAGGCGGACAACGGTGACATCACGGTCGTCAGCAGCGCATCGGCGTCAATGATCTCGATCCCGTCACCCGCAACGAGCGCCGGTACCGCGCTGCCGACTTGCGGTCCGACCAGGGCGGGCGCATCGATGCGAAAGCCTTCTTCGGACAAGAACAAGGCCGCCGCACTGACAAGCTGCTCGAGGTTCTCGATACGGTCTGCGCCTTCTTTCTCGCCCTGGTAGTGGGTGATCAGCGTGCTTTTCTCCAGCACGATCTGCACCATCTCCTGCAGCGGCGGGCGCTCGGTTTCAAAACGCAAGCCTTCAATCAGCTTGACAAAAGCAGCCAGCACGGCGCCGGCCTTGCCAGCGACATAGGGCACCGCCGCATACAGCGAGATACCAAACTGCCGGGCCGCATCCTGCAATTGCTCGATGCTGCGCGCGCCGATGCCGCGCGTCGGGAAGTTCACCACGCGCAAGAAAGCAGAATCATTGTGCGGATTGTCGATCAGCTGCAGGTAAGCGATCGCATGCTTGATCTCGGCGCGCTCGAAGAAACGCTGCCCGCCATAGACACGATACGGCAGGCTGGCAGAGAACAATGCATGCTCGATCACGCGAGATTGCGCATTTGAGCGGTAGAGCACTGCAATTTCGCTGCGCAACCAGCCTTCAGCGATCAGGCTTTTCGCTTCTTCGATCAGCCACTGCGCCTCCTGCAGATCGCTGGATGCCTCAAAAATGCGGACTTGCTCTCCATGCCCGGCATCGGTGCGCAGGTTCTTGCCAAGGCGGCGGCTGTTGTGCGATATCAGCTGGTTTGCCGTGTCGAGAATGTGACCATGCGAGCGATAGTTCTGCTCGAGCTTGATCAGGTTCTGCACATTGAACTCGCGCTCGAACGCCGACATATTGCCGACGTTCGCCCCCCGGAAGGCATAAATACTCTGATCATCATCACCCACTGCGAACACCGCGCCATGTTCTCCAGCCAGCAACTTGAGCCACTTGTACTGAAGATCATTTGTGTCCTGAAACTCATCGACCAGGATATGCCGGAACCTCGCCTGATAATGCTCGCGCAAAGGTTGGTTACGCGACAAAAGTTCATAGCAGCGCAGCAGCAGCTCCGCAAAATCGACCACGCCTTCGCGCTGGCACTGATCATCATAGGCCTGATACAGCTCAACGAATTTGCGCTGGTAGTCATCGCTGGCCTCCACCTCCGGCGCGCGCAAGCCCTGATCTTTTGCACTATTAATGAAGTACATCAGGTGCTTGGGGGGATACTTTTCATCATCGATATTCAGGCGCTTCAGCAATCGCTTGATCGCAGAGAGCTGGTCTTGCGAGTCCAGAATCTGGAAGGTCTGCGGCAAAGCCGCGTCCCGATAGTGCGCACGCAACAGACGGTTGCACAGGCCATGGAAAGTGCCTATCCACATGCCGCGCGTATTGATGGGCAACATCGCTGACAAGCGCGCCAGCATTTCCTTGGCGGCCTTGTTGGTAAAGGTGACGGCAAGCACGCCTGCGGGAGAGATCTGGCCGGTCTGTATCAGCCAGGCGATCCGGGTGGTGAGCACCCGGGTTTTACCGGAGCCGGCACCCGCCAGAATCAGAGCGGGCTGCGGAGGAAGCGTGACGGCGGCGAGTTGTTCAGGATTGAGGTTGTGCAGGAGGTTTTGCATGCACCGATTATACGGCGAGCGGCATCGGTGCCATGCAAGCGCCAAGACGTCGAACGATGCCTTGCTTTTGCAAGGATTACTGGGAGACCGACTCCCCGACGAGATAAGGCGAGGCCCGGACGGGCAGATCGTTATGGTTGACAGCCGTTGTCTGGGGTGCCTGTATGGGCGGATTTGCACGATCATCGACCACCAGAATGATGTCGTCGAGATCGGAAATCTCGGGCAGCGATGGCAAACTCGTCATCGGCGCTTCATCGACCACGACTTCCGGAGCACTGTCAGCGATCATGACCGGAGCCAGTATTTTTTCTAACCCATGATTTAGTGCCAGTGTTGTCGGTGATGCAGGAAAGATACCTGCATCACGACTCAGCAGCGCAGCCAGACCCGGGCTCACATACAAGGCCTGTGCGATGGGCAGCTTTCCAAGTTCCCGGCGTATCGACTCGGTCAGTTGGGTGATTGTCTTTTCCCAGCTGAACGTCACCAGCAGGTTCGGATGATTTCGCTGGTGGCCTTCGATATGGGTCAGCCAGGCGTTGGCGAATTTGAGGAGCAGGTCCCGCTGGGGGAAATGCCGAATCAGCTGTGCAAGTGTTTTCCGCTGGCCAGACTGCGTCAGATACGCGTTGATCAACACGAATATGCTGCGCAAGATGATTTTCTGCTCGGCCAGCGATACCGACTTGTCGCGCTTGAACAGCGCCTGCCGCAGGATCGTCAGATCCGACTCATTCATTTTCGTGAACAGTGTCAGATAATCTCGCTTGCTCTTCAGGCAGGGATTGGGTTCCCATTTCAGCTCTTCTGCTTTTCTTGCCCGCTCGTACCGCTGGATCAGATTGTTCAGGTGTTTTAATGGTGGCTTGATGCGCGCTACCGGAATGTCGGTGCCATTGATCGCACTGTTTGACGCTTCCCAGCTGAGAGCAGCCAGCGCACGCAGATCTCTTCCTTCCAGTAACGGCTCACTGGCAAGTGCATCGCATGTCTGATAAATCAGTGCCTGCATCGCTTTCTTGTGCGCAGAGACACTGGCTGACTTGCAGCTGAGTTCAGCGAGTTTGTTCGTTTTTCTTACCGAATAAATGCACAGGCCGCTGAAGTCCTCTGCTGCACGCAGAACAGCGCGATCATCCATTCGCTTGACCGCAGAATGGAGTTCGCACACGGTGCGGGAACGGATGTCCGGATTGATCGGAAAAGCCTGTCGGTGCTCTTGAGCGAAGTCGGGTTTCATGAAAAACTCCTTGGTTGAATTCAGGCGCGCAGTCGATGCGTGGGCGCAGGTTCGTTCGCTGGCGGCGCGAGTTCTTCTGTGCTCACGACATCAATAAACCGGCTGAGGGTGTCGGAGAAGCACAGGATGCATTGTTCAAGTGCGGCAGCTGTCCACTCGTCGGGAGTACACTCGCTGATCAGCATCAGATCGCCTTCTGGCCCGGTCAGAGCAACCCGCAGTGCCCGCTCTTCGGCATAGAGAAGGTTTGAACATAGCATTGCGGTATAAGTCGCCTCGCGTTCAGACACATCGGGTGTGCCGATCATCGCACTCAGCAATATCCGGTCAGGTGAATCACAAAAACTGATGCCCAGCTCATGACCGCTGACCATTCCGATCGTCCAGCTCACCGTGCTTTCTTGTACCAGCCATTCGATTGCAACGGTCGATGGACCAAGCGCTTGCATCAAAGCCTGTAATTCGGTCAGCGCGTTCACGTTGGTATCCCTTCATCTGTGTACGCCTATCGAATGATGTGTTCGATAGGCGAAATCCGATCTGATCAAATGACATGATCCATGATCGAAACCGGCTTTATGTCGCAGACGTGGGACGTTGGTTCCGAGAATTACTCCCGGATGTCGAAACTATATGACCGTGGATATTCGTTACTGACGACCGTCACTGACGATCTGTTGTTGACGATCGTTCGTGAAGATCAAAAAGGCGAAAGAATGCCGCTGCAGAAGAAGAAGGATTTTCGCTCTGATACACACTGCTGATCGCGGCAACCAGATCAGCACCCTCTTCGATTAAAGGACGCGCATTGTCAGGCGTCATGCCGCCAATGACGCAGACAGGAAGACTGAGTTCACGCTTGGCTCGTGAGACGATGTCAACGGGCGTGGTGACCTCGTACTTTTTGACACGTGAAGGATAAAAACCGCCGAACGCGACATAGCTGGCCCCTGCGCTGGCGGCTTCGCGGGCCAGCGGGAGGTCGCCGTAGCAGGAGGCACCAATAAGCTTGTCGTTTCCCAGCCGGGCACGCACGGCAGCTACCGGGCTGTCGGTGCCACCTACATGCACGCCATCGGCATCCAGCTGTTCGCACAGCGACAGGTGGTCGTTGACGATGAACGGCACCTTGCGCTGCCGGCACAGCGCAAGCAGCGCTGCCGCCTGCTCATGCCGCAAGCTCTCACTGGCTGTCTTGTGGCGATATTGGACAATTGCCACGCCGGCCTTCAGCGCCTGGGTGGTGATAGCAATCAAACGATCAGTGTCATCCCAGTCGGGCGTGACGAGATACAGACCTCTCATGAATTCTCCTGAAAACCTGCCTGCCAACGATTCGGTATCGCCTGCCCGTCCGCAACGGCATAGGCAAGGGTCAATGCCTGATGCACATAGGCCTGCGCGCGCATCATGGCATCGGCAACGGGCTGCCCGAACGCGAGGCAGGCGGCGATTGCAGACGCCAGCGTGCAGCCGGTGCCATGAAACTCACCGGCCAGCCGTGGCCAGCGAAAAGACGTCCGCTCATGTTCATGGAACCAGTCGTTGATGACTTGATCGCCCTCTGCATGCCCGCCTTTGATCAGCAGATGCGGCGCGAACGATTGCAAATAAGCGGCCTGCTTTTCGATATCCGATTCACCACTGCACAAACGCTCGGCTTCGGGCAGGTTGGGTGTCAGCACCGTCGCCAGCGGCAGCAAGGGCTGGATCATCTGCACGGCATCCTCGCGCGACAATGCATCACCATGGCCACTGGCCAGCACCGTATCCAGCACAACCGGCATCTCAGGCCGAGCCGCACGTAATGCCTTGATGGTCTCGGCGATCATCTCGACATTGGCCCGGCTGCCGGCGATGCCTATCTTGACGGCGGCAATCGCCATCTTCGCCGTCAAGGCCCGCACCTGTGCTCGCAAGATGCCGGACTCGACCGGGTGAATCGCGTGCACGCGGTCGTTGTCCTGTACCGTGAGTGTGGTGATGACCGGCAGCGGATGCGCGCCCATTGCCGCAACCGCTACGATATCCGCCTGTATGCCGGCACCGCCGCTCGGATCGAGTCCGGCGAATACCAGCACGCAGGGTTTGTTCATGCGACGCGGCCTGCCATCGGCGATGAGGGCGAGGCCGCGAAACGGCGCGGTATACGGCCTGCAAGGTAGGCATCGCGTCCCGCCTCGACCGCCAGTTTCATCGCACGCGCCATGCGGATCGGATCTTTTGCGCCGGCAATCGCGGTGTTCATCAGCACGCCGTCACAACCCAGCTCCATCGCGATCGCCGCATCGGACGCCGTTCCCACACCCGCATCGACCAGCACCGGCACCTTCGCCTGCTCAATGATCAGCGACAAATTCCACGGATTCAGAATGCCCATGCCCGAGCCGATCAGCGAGGCCAGCGGCATTACCGCGCAGCAGCCGATTTCTTCCAGCATTTTGGCCTGTATCGGATCATCGCTGCAGTAGACCATCACATCAAACCCATCGTTGGCCAGCGTTTCGGCGGCCTTCAGTGTCTCAGGCATATTGGGAAACAAAGTTTTCTCGTCCCCCAGCACTTCGAGCTTCACCAGCTTGTGGCCATTCAGCAGTTCACGCGCCAGTTGCAGCGTATAGACCGCATCTTTCGCGTTGTAGCAGCCGGCAGTGTTGGGCAGGATCGTGTATTTTGTCGGCGGCACCGCATCCAGCAAGCTGGGCGCATTCGGATCCTGCCCGATGTTCACCCGGCGAATCGCGACGGTGATGATGTCCGCGCCGCTGGCCTCGGTGGCCAGACGGGTTTCGTCGAGGTCTTTGTATTTACCGCTTCCGACCAGCAGGCGGGAGCGATAGGTTTTGCCAGCGATGGTGAGGCCTTCGTTTTGGTTCAGGTCATTCAGTTTCATAGTAATCTTCCCAAGATCATCCACCGCCAATCGCGCGCACAATATCCACCTTGTCACCCGCGCCAAAGCGGTGCTCGCGCCACTGCGCGCGCGGAACCACCTCACGATTGACAGCCACCGCCAGTGCCTGATTCGTCAGCGACAGCGCATCGATCAGGTCTTGAACGCTGTCGCTGTCGGCAATCGCGCGCGCCTCGCCATTCAGCTCGATGGAAATGGTCGCGCTCATGATTACTGCTTGCGATACAGCTCGGCGCCGGTCTTTACAAACTCAACCGCCTTGACTTCCATCCCCTGCTTCAGCGCTTCGATTTCGCTGATACCTTGTTTTTCGGCGTAATCGCGCACTTCCTGCGTGATTTTCATCGAGCAGAAATGCGGTCCGCACATCGAGCAGAAATGCGCGACCTTGGCTGAATCCTTGGGCAGTGTCTCATCATGGAATTCGCGCGCCTTGTCGGGATCCAGACCCAGATTGAACTGGTCTTCCCAGCGGAACTCGAAGCGCGCCTTCGACAGCGCGTTATCGCGCACCTGCGCACCGGGATGCCCTTTGGCGAGATCGGCCGCATGCGCGGCGATCTTGTAGGTGATGATGCCGTCCTTCACATCCGTCTTGTTCGGCAGGCCGAGATGCTCTTTCGGCGTCACATAGCAAAGCATCGCCGTGCCATACCAGCCGATCTGCGCAGCGCCTATGCCTGAGGTGATGTGGTCGTAGCCCGGAGCGATATCGGTGGTCAGCGGTCCCAGCGTGTAGAACGGCGCTTCGTGGCACTGTTCCAGCTGCAGATCCATGTTCTCCTTGATCATGTGCATCGGCACATGGCCGGGGCCTTCGATCATCACCTGCACATCATGCTTCCAGGCGATCTGGGTCAGCTCGCCAAGAGTCTTGAGCTCGCCCAGCTGGGCTTCGTCATTCGCGTCGTAGATCGAGCCGGGGCGCAGACCATCGCCGAGCGAGAATGCGACGTCATAAGCCTTCATGATCTCGCAGATCTCTTCAAAATGCTCGTACAGGAAAGACTCTTTGTGATGCGCGAGGCACCACTTGGCCATGATCGATCCGCCGCGCGAGACGATGCCCGTCATGCGCTTGGCGGTCAGCGGCACATAACGCAGCAAGACACCCGCATGGATGGTGAAGTAATCGACGCCCTGCTCGGCCTGCTCAATGAGTGTGTCGCGGAAGATGTCCCAGGTCAGGTCCTCGGCCTTGCCACTGACCTTTTCCAGTGCCTGATAAATCGGTACCGTGCCGATGGGCACCGGCGAATTGCGAATGATCCATTCGCGCGTTTCATGGATATGCTTGCCGGTCGACAGATCCATCACCGTATCGCCGCCCCAGCGGATCGACCAGGTCATTTTTTCGACTTCTTCGCCAATCGAGGACGTCACTGCGGAATTACCGATGTTGGCATTGATCTTCACGAGGAAATTGCGGCCAATGATCATCGGCTCGCTCTCCGGGTGATTAATATTGTTGGGAATGATCGCGCGGCCGCGCGCGACTTCACTGCGCACGAATTCCGGCGTGATCTCTTCGGGAATCGACGCCCCGAAAGACTGCCCGCGATGCTGGCGGCCGATCAGCTCGGCCAGCCGGGCGCCGTTCGGGCCGGAGGTTTTGAGGCTTTCCAGATATTCTTTGCGGCGCAGGTTCTCGCGGATCGCAATGTACTCCATCTCGGGCGTGATGATGCCCTGACGCGCGTAGTGCATCTGCGTGACGTTCTTGCCTGCCTTTGCGCGGCGCGGCTTGCGGTGCAGATTGAAGCGAAGCTCGGCCAGCTTGGGATCGTTCAGACGCTCGATGCCATAGGCTGAGGTTGGCCCGGCCAGTTCTTCGGTGTCATTGCGCTCGGCGATCCACGCAGCGCGCAATGCCGGCAAACCGGAGCGGATATCGATCTTTGCGGCAGGGTCGGTGTACGGGCCGGAGGTGTCGTAGACGTAGATGGGCGGATTTTTTTCCGCGCCAAATGAAGCGGGCGTATCGCTCTGGCTGATTTCGCGCATAGGCACGCGAATGTCGGGACGCGAGCCCTGCACATAGATCTTGCGCGAGTTCGGCAGCGGCTGGATCGCGGCTTCGTCCACCGTAGCGGTAGCGGCGAGGAACTGCGGATTGGCGTTCATGGGCTTCCTTTGCTCAGTGCAGCGAAGGAAGCGGCTGGGAGAAGGAGTGAAGTCCCGGACATCGCTTCCCTACGCTGGCATTATCCAGATCAGGTTCAAGGGTATTTCTCACCCGGCACTGCCGGGACCCCTAGCGGCGCAGCCACGAAGCGGCTGCCGGACGAATTATAGCCCGCGGACGGTAACCCAGCCAGCGCACGGCCACCCGGAAAGGGCGGCCGTGTTCGGGTGAAGGCTGATGTCAGTATCTGCGCCGGGCAGCGGTGCGCAACGATCGCTCGTGAGCTCAAACTTGCCGGAAAAATTTCCGAAACTACAGGCTATCAGCTGGAAGAATAATCGGCTTCACTGTTCTCTGCCTCAGCGTTGTCGAGTTTATAAATGGCATGGTTAAGAGAAATTCCCGAATTTTCAGCAATGCATATCGTCACTTGAGGATTTTTTTTCAAAAACTCCAGCAGCAAATCTGCGGTCCCGTCATCCAATCCACAGCCGGCAAGATTGACAAACCGCAGCGACTTCTTGCCCTCCAGGGAATTGATCAGCGTTTGTATGACATCCTTGTTCGTTACCCAGTCGCCCGACAAATAATTTTTCGATAAATCAAAGTTGACCAAGGCAAAATTTTCTTTCAAAGCTGTTACCACCTGCAGCAGACAAGCGGGTATCAGGCCACTTCGGCGCAAACCAAGATACTGCAACGATCTGCTCGACCCCAGAAATTCAGTGAGGTTATCCGCATACGTGGTAAGCAGCTTGTGATCGCTTTCGCTGTAAAGGCCCCCACGACCATACTTGCGCTCAAAGGGTATGAATGTATATCCAAGATCGAGAATTTTCATTGAGCCGAGGCCCATTTTGTAATCTGCCAGCACCTGAACAACGGGCATCATGAAAGTTTTAAAAGCTTGGTTCACACACCTCAAACCAAAAGAAATGGTCGGATCTTCTTTTCTCTTTGCAAAATTTTTGAGTGCCTCACACAAAGTTTCTGATAATTTTTGTCTTTCTTTCAGCTCAAACTTCTGTTGAGCGATGACCTCTTTCTCGCGTCCAAAAAGTTTCACGTTATAGTTTTTAAGTTCGCCGGTCCAGAGGTCGATATGGCGGGGAATTTCGTAAGGTCGCAAATAATATGGATCATGAGAAACATCAATAATAAATTCTTTAATGTGATCGCTTTTCATTAAGTTGCTTATGGCGATCTGGCGCGCCCCTTTTGGAAAGCGAATTGCCTGAGCGTCGTCATGTAATGTTGAGGTTGATACATCTACATATACATGGTGGTAGGTCCGGAATAATTCTTGCGATGCCAGATCAAATTGATTTTTTCTTTCTTTCGTCTTTTTGCCAAATGTGGCCATCAAGGGAAGCGCATGTCTGGTTGCCGCCATGCTTAGCTCCGGCGACTCATTGAACATTTCAATCACTTCCGCGTGATGCGCTTTGCTGATTTCAGCGTACCGACGAAGATTAACTGCCTGTTCCTCGGGTGTAGCCTGCTGATCTGCAATATGCGTCAATAAAAAATAGCGGCGCACATCCGATGGGCAGTCCTGTAAAACATGTTCGCGCGTTGCCATGACGGGTGCTGAAATAGTACGGGTAAGCGCTGTCCCGCTGGATGCCGTTTTGTCGGTCGTCATTTGCGTCACAGTTGACGACCGTTGCGCGCTGTAAGCATTCTGATCATCGGAGTCATCACTCGTCGAGCTGGCTGTCGACACGATAATCGAGCTATCGCTGCTGTCGGAATTCGTCCGGGACCGACTGGCGCCTGAAACACTCATATTTACTGCTCCTGTTTAATCTGGAGGTGAATCGGAAAGAGAAATCGAACGCTGATCCATCTGCGTCCAGCGGCATCGTTAGCCGTGCTTGAGTTGGCGAACCGAACTAAAGGTTCCCATTCTTCTTTGAGGGTTGCGTGAGCACTGCCTGTGCAAGCGTTTACCGGTCAGGTCGAGAGAATTGCGGAATTGATATCTTGTTCAAGCATCCCACCCGTCGCTGCCCCAAAGCGAAAGGAGCCGCACACCGAATGGCTTGTGAGCGCACCGCTTATAATGTCGGGCTTCGCCATATCACCAGAATCGCTGAAAAATCATGGAATTAGCCAAGGCCTTTGAGCCGACCGAGATCGAACAACACTGGCGCGCCGAATGGGAAAAGCGCGGCTACTTCACCGCCACGCTGGACGACAGCAAACCCTCGTTCTCCATCCAGCTGCCGCCGCCGAATGTCACCGGCACACTGCACATGGGCCATGCATTCAACCAGACCATCATGGATGGCCTGACGCGCTATTACCGGATGCGCGGCCATAACACCGCATGGATACCGGGCACCGACCACGCCGGCATCGCAACACAGATCGTCGTCGAACGTCAATTGGATGCGCAAAAAATCTCGCGCCATGATCTGGGTCGCGAAAAATTCCTCGAAAAAGTCTGGGAATGGAAAGAACACTCCGGCTCCACCATCACCGGCCAGATGCGCCGGCTCGGCGCGTCGACCGACTGGAGCCGCGAATACTTCACGATGGACGATAAGATGTCCAAGGCTGTCACCGAAGTATTCGTGCGGCTGTACGAACAAGGTCTGATCTATCGCGGCAAGCGGCTCGTCAACTGGGATCCGGTGCTGGGCACTGCCGTGTCCGACCTTGAAGTGGTGTCCGAAGAAGAAGACGGCAGCATGTGGCACATCCGCTATCCGCTGGCCGATGGCAGTGGGCATCTGACGGTGGCCACCACGCGCCCTGAAACCCTGCTGGGCGACGTGGCGGTCGCGGTGGACCCGACCGACGAGCGTTATCAGCATCTGGTCGGCAAACTGCTGACGCTGCCGCTGACTGGCCGTGAAATTCCCGTCATCGCTGACAGTTATGTCGATAAAGAATTCGGCACCGGCTGCGTGAAGATCACGCCCGCGCACGACTTCAACGATTATGCGGTCGGGCAGCGGCATGGCCTTGCACAGATCAGCATCTTCACGCTGGATGCGAAGATCAATGAGCACGGCCCGGCCGCCTATCAGGGCATGGATCGTTTCGCCGCGCGCAAGCAGATCGTCGCTGATCTGGATGCGCAAGGCTTGCTGGAATCGGTCAAGCCGCACAAGCTGATGGTGCCGCGCGGTGACCGCACCGGCGTCGTGATCGAGCCTATGCTGACCGACCAATGGTTCGTCGCGATGAGCAAGCCTGCGCCGGAGGGCACGCATTTCCCCGGCAAATCGATCGCCGACGTCGCACTGGAAAAAGTATCGAATGGCGAGATAAGATTCGTGCCCGAGAACTGGGTCACGACCTACAACCAGTGGCTGAACAATATTCAGGACTGGTGCATCTCGCGCCAGCTGTGGTGGGGCCATCAGATCCCGGCCTGGTATGACGAGGCGGGCAATATCTATGTCGCCCGCGATGAAGCGGAGGCACAAGCCAAAGCGAAAGCCGCCGGCCATTCAGGTACGCTGTCGCGCGATGCGGATGTGCTTGATACCTGGTTCTCGTCAGCGCTGGTGCCGTTCTCGTCGCTGGGCTGGCCGGCACAGACGCCCGACTACAAACTTTTCCTGCCCTCCTCAGTGCTCGTCACCGGCTTTGACATCATTTTCTTCTGGGTTGCCCGGATGGTGATGATGACCTGTCATTTCACCGGTAAGGTGCCGTTCAATACCGTGTATGTGCATGGTCTGGTGCGCGATGCGCAGGGCCAGAAAATGTCCAAGTCCAAGGGCAATACGCTCGACCCTATCGACCTGATCGATGGCATCGACGTCGAAGCGCTGGTGAGCAAGCGCACCACCGGCCTGATGAATCCGAAACAGGCAGATAGCATCGGCAAGGCGACACGCAAGGAATTTGGCGAGGGCATACCTGCCTATGGCACCGATGCGCTGCGCTTCACGATGGCGAGTTATGCGTCACTGGGACGGAATATCAATTTTGATCTGAGCCGCTGCGAGGGCTACCGGAATTTCTGCAACAAGCTGTGGAACGCGACCCGCTTCGTGCTGATGAATACCGAAGGCAAGGATTGCGGGCTGGAGGAGCATGGCGCGGAAGCCTGTGCGACCGGCAGCTATCTGGATTTTTCGCAAGCCGATCGCTGGATCGTCTCGCTGCTGCAGCGGTCCGAGGCTGAAGTGGAAAAAGGCTTCGCCGAATATCGCTTCGACAATATCGCCTCGGCGATCTACAAATTCATCTGGGACGAGTACTGCGACTGGTATCTGGAAGTCGCCAAGGTACAGATCCAGCAAGGCAGCGAGCCTCAGCAGCGCGCGACACGGCGCACCCTGCTGCGTGTGCTGGAAACCGTGCTGCGCCTCGCGCATCCTATCATTCCGTTCATTACCGAGCAGCTGTGGCAAACCGTCGCGCCACTGTCGGGGCGACAGCTGAATCCGGCCGGTGACTCCATCATGCGGCAGGCCTATCCCGAGCCGAACCTGAAAAAACTGGATGACAAGGCCGAAGGCTGGATGAGCGAACTGAAGGCACTGACAGACGCCTGCCGTAACCTGCGCGGGGAAATGCAGCTCTCGCCCGCGCAGAAAGTGCCGCTATTCCTGGAGGGCAGCGATCATGCGCGTCTGCAGGGTTTCGCGCCGTATCTGCAAGCGCTGGCCAAGCTCTCCGAAGTGCAGGTCGTCGGCAGTCTGCCGGAATCGCCTGCACCGGTGTCGGTGGTCGGCAGTGTGCGCCTGATGCTGAAAGTCGAGATCGATGTCGCCGCGGAACGTGAGCGCCTGAACAAGGAGATCACGCGACTGGAGGGCGAGATCGGCAAGGCCAATGCAAAACTGGGCAATGAAAGCTTTGTCGCACGCGCACCGGCGGCGGTGGTTGAACAGGAAAAAGAGCGGCTCGCAAGCTTCACGTCCACATTGGACAAGCTTCGCGAACAGCTGTCCAAACTGAAGTAAACAGTTTGAACTCAACAGGAGGACGGAATGGCTCGACGCTGGCTGGGTTTGCTGCTGTTTTTCATGGCATCGATCGCACTGGCCGAGAGCACACCCGCCGGACTCTGGCGCACCATCGATGATCATAGCGGCAAAGAAAAATCGCTGGTACGCATCGTTGAAGTCAATGGCGAATTCCGGGGCACGATAGAAAAACTGTTCCGCGAACCGGGTGAGGAGCCGAACCCGAATTGTGAAAAATGCCCGGGCGACAAAAAGAACAGGCCCGTAGTCGGCATGATGATACTGACCGGACTGAGGAAAGATAACAGCCTGTGGTCAGGCGGCGAGATCCTCGACCCGCAGAATGGCAAGACCTACAAATGCAAGGTGTGGCTGGAGAACAAGGGCCGCGATTTGCATGTGCGCGGATTTATCGGGATGGCGCTGCTGGGCAGAACGCAGGTCTGGAAGCGGGAAGAATAGTCCCTCAAACTCACCCGCAGTGATTCAGCTTTGTCCCCATAGATCGCCATTCGGGCTGGTACGCGGCGCGGTCACGCCGAAGTGCTGATACGCGGCCGGCGTTGCGATGCGCCCTCGCGGCGTGCGCTGCAAATAACCCTGCTGGATCAGATAAGGTTCAAGCACATCTTCGATGGTGTCGCGCTCTTCGCCGATGGCGGCGGCCAGATTGTCCAGTCCGACCGGCCCGCCACTGAACTTGAAGAGCACCGCTTCCAGCAGCTTCCTGTCCATCAGGTCAAACCCCACCGGATCGACATCCAGCATTTTCAGCGCGGCATCGGCCATCGCCTGCGTGATCTCGCCTTTGCCCTTCACCTCCGCATAATCTCGCACACGGCGCAACAAGCGGTTGGCGATGCGCGGCGTGCCGCGGCTGCGGCGCGCGATTTCCAATGCGCCCTCATCAACAATTGGCGCATTCAGCAACGCGGCGCTGCGCGTGACGATACGCGCCAGTTCGTCGGGCGTATAGAACTCCAGACGCGCGACAATGCCGAAGCGGTCGCGCAGGGGATTGGTCAGCATGCCGGCGCGGGTCGTCGCGCCCACCAAGGTGAAGGGCTGCAAATCCAGCCGCACAGAACGCGCGGCAGGCCCTTCGCCGATCATGATATCGATCTGGTAATCCTCCAGCGCCGGATACAGGATTTCTTCAACGACCGGCGAGAGGCGGTGAATCTCGTCGATGAACAACACATCATTGGCTTCGAGATTGGTCAGCAGCGCCGCGAGATCACCGGCGCGTTCAAGCACAGGGCCGGAGGTCTGCCGCAAATTCACGCCCATCTCGCGGGCGATGATGTGGGCCAGCGTGGTCTTGCCCAGACCGGGCGGGCCGAACAGCAGTGTGTGGTCGAGCGCTTCGCCGCGCTTCCTGGCGGCTGCGATGAAGATTTCGAGCTGGTCACGGGCTTTTTGCTGGCCGACATATTCGTCGAGCTTCTGCGGCCGCAATGCGCGCTCTATCGCTTCCTCATTCGGTGAGGCTGGCGTGGCCGCAATGATGCGCTGCTCGCTGAAATTGTCGGTCTGTATGCTCATCGCGCCATTGTAGCGCGGGCAGCCTCAGCTCAGCCCTTGGACAGGGCCTTCAGCGCATGGCGTATGCCATCGGACACGGAGCTGCCTGCCGGCACCTGCTTGATCGCCAGCATGGCTTCCTTCTCGGAGTAGCCAAGCGCGATCAGCGCATTCAGCACATCGGTATTGGTATCGGGCGCAGCGGCGCCCGCGCCAATATCGGCGCCGAGCTTGCCCTTGAGTTCGAGCAGCAGACGTTCGGCGGTCTTTTTTCCAATGCCGGGAATCTTGGTCAGTCGGCCTGCTTCCTGCAGCGTGACCGCCTGCGCGAGATCGGTGACCGACATGCCTGACAATAGGGAAAGTGCTGTGCGTGCGCCCACGCCACTGATCTTGATCAGCTCGCGAAACAACTCACGCTCCTGCGCAGTGCCAAAACCGTACAGCAGCTGCGCATCTTCCCGGACAACCATGTGCGTGAGCAGCAGCACTTTATCGCCAGCCGGGGGAAGGTTATAGAAGGTACTCATCGGCACGCTGACTTCATAGCCGACGCCGTTGCAATCCACCAGCAGCTGCAAGGGGTTTTTGTCGATCAGGATTCCGGACAGGCGACCAATCATCAGCAATCTCGCAGAAATTGAATGGCGGGATGATATCAGCCGATCAGGCGGCCGCCGCGAACTCGCAAGCCTTTGCGCGCGAGTTCCGGCGCGAGACCGGATAAGGTGCTGATGCCGGCGCCCGCATGCGCATGGCAGATCGCGACACCCAGCGCATCGGCCGCATCGGTGCCGGGCAGGCCATCGAGCTGCAGCAGCCGCTGCACCATGGACTGCACCTGCGCCTTCTGTGCCTTGCCCTGCCCGACCACCGCTTTCTTGACCTGCAGCGCGGTGTATTCGGCAACGGGCAAACTCGCACCCACCAATCCGCAGATCGCCGCGCCGCGCGCCTGCCCGAGCAGCAGCGTGGACTGCGGGTTCACATTCGAGAAAACGATTTCAATGGCCGCGCAATCGGGCTGATAGGTGGTGACCACCTCACCGACACTCTCGAGGATGACTTTCAGTCTCGATGGCAAATCTCCGTCGGGTATGCGGATGGTGCCGGAGGCGATATAGGACAGGCGCTGGCCGTCCTTACGGATCACGCCAAAACCGGTCACGCGCAAGCCGGGGTCGATGCCGAGGATTTTCATCCGTCAATGCCTGAAATGCCGCGTCCCGGAAAACGCCATCACTATCCCCTGCTCATCCGCGGCATCGATCACCTCCTGATCGCGCATTGAACCGCCCGGCTGCATCACCGCAGTGGCGCCCGCAGCGACCACCACATCCAGCCCGTCACGGAACGGGAAGAACGCATCCGATGCCACCGCGGAACCTGCCAGCTGCAAGCCGGCATTCTGCGCCTTGATCGAGGCGATGCGCGCGGAGTCGACGCGGCTCATCTGGCCGGCGCCAACGCCTAGTGTCATGCCGTTTCCGCAGAAAACAATCGCATTCGATTTCACGAACTTCGCGACGCGCCAGGCAAACATCATGTCCTGCAGCTGCTGCTGCGTGGGCTGCTTCTTGGTCACGATCTTCAGCTCGGGCAGCTGCACATTCTTCGCATCCGGCGACTGCAGCAGCAGACCGCCGCCGACCCGCTTCATATCGTACGCATTGCTGGCATACGCCAGCGGTATCTGCAGCAAGCGCACATTCTGCTTGGACTCGAACACCTTCAGCGCATCGGCCGTGAACGACGGCGCTATCAGCACTTCGACAAACTGCTTTGCTACGGCCTCGGCCGCCTTGTCATCCAACTCGCAGTTAAATGCGATGATGCCGCCAAAGGCCGACGTCGGATCGGTCTGAAAGGCTTTGGCGTACGCCTCGGCGGCATCTTTGCCAATGGCGACGCCGCAAGGATTCGCATGCTTGATGATCACGCAGGCATAGCCGTCGAAAGTCTTCACGCACTCCCACGCGGCATCCGCGTCGGCGATGTTGTTGTACGAGAGTTCTTTGCCCTGCAATTGCCGGTAATTCGCCAACGCGCCATCGACAGCATGAATGTCGCGATAGAAGGCCGCCGACTGATGCGGATTCTCGCCGTAACGCATCTCCTGCACTTTTTCAAAATGCAGGTTCAGCGTATCCGGGTAGGCAGAGCGCGTTTCATGCGCGCGATCCGGACCGAGGGCACTGAAGTAGTTGGTGATTGCGCCATCATATTGTGCGGTGTGAGCAAAAACTTTTTTCGCGAGCATGAAGCGCGTCTCGTAGCTGACCTGGCCGCTGGCGGCACGCATCTCGTCCAGCACCTTCGCATAATCGGCAGGATCGCAGATCACGACCACATCCTTGTGGTTCTTGGCCGAGGAGCGCAGCATCGCCGGCCCGCCGATGTCGATGTTTTCAATGGCATCTTCCAGCGAGCACTGCGCTTTGGCGACGGTCTGCTGGAACGGATACAGATTGACCACGACCATGTCGATCGTCGGTATCTGATGCTGGCTCAGCGCTTGCTGATGTTCGGGAAAATCCCGCCGGGCGAGTATGCCGCCGTGAATCTTTGGATGCAGGGTCTTCACGCGGCCATCGAGCATCTCAGGAAAGCCGGTGTAATCTGCAACTTCCGTGACGGCGAGCCCGTTATCGGCCAGCAGCCTGGCGGTGCCGCCTGTGGAGAGTAATTTCACGTTCATCGCGGCAAGTGCGCGCGCGAAATCGAGCACGCCCGTCTTGTCGGATACGGAAATCAGCGCTTGTTTGATCATCAGGATTTCCCGGATAAAAAGTAAACAAGCGAAGCAAAGTCGCTGTTCTCTGACCGTGCTTCGCTTGTTGGCCTGAAAAAACTCAGAGCAGGCCGTGCTGCTGCAGTTTCTTGCGCAGGGTATTGCGGTTAATGCCCAGCATCTCGGCGGCATGGGACTGGTTGCCTTCTGCCCTGTCCATCACCGCCTCCAGAATGGGCTTCTCTACTGAGAAAATCACCATCTCGTAAACATTCGATGGTTCCTGCTCCCCCAAGTCCCGAAAATATTTTTCGAGACTTTTCTTCACGACTTCCTGGATGTTGTCTTTGCTCATGCTTGAAACTTAGGGGATAGATGGTGCGCTACGCGGCCAGCTTTTCAGTGGCGGGCGCATATTGTAACCGCTCCCCCAGCAACAGTTGCGACGCAAAAAACGCATCAACCGCTGCGAGCTGCTCGTCACAATCCTCGATGAGGTTCATTCTTTGCCTGAATTCTTCACCGCCCTGCAAGTCGCGCACATACCAGCCGATATGCTTTCGAGCGGTGCGAACGCCCAGATACTCCCCATAGAACGCATAATGTGCGCGCAGATGTGCGTCCATTAACTCGCGCACTTCAGCGATGTACGGCGCCGGCAACAGCTCGCCTGTTCTGAGGTAGTGGTCGATTTCCCGGAAAATCCAGGGTCTGCCCTGCGCGGCGCGCCCGATCATCACGGCATCGGCACCCGTCTGTTGCAGCACGGCTTTCGCCTTTTGCGGACTGTCGATGTCGCCGTTAGCGACCACCGGAAGGCGGCTGGCGGCCTTGACGGCTGCAATCGTGTCGTATTCGGCTTGCCCACTGTAGCCATCCGCGCGCGTCCTGCCATGCAGGGTCAGCATGGCGATACCGCTCTGCTGGGCAATGTGCGCAATCTTCAACGCATTGCGGTTCTGACGATCCCAGCCGGTACGAAATTTCAGCGTCACCGGCACGTTCACTGCAGACACCACGGCCTCGAGCAGCGTGGCGACCAACGTTTCATTGCGCAGCAAGGCCGAACCGCACCAGTTATTGCAGACTTTTTTAACTGGACAGCCCATGTTGATGTCGATGATCTGAGCGCCGCGATCAACATTGAATTTGGCTGCTTCTGCCAGCAGCACGGGATCCGCGCCGGCGATCTGCACCGCCTTGGGCTCCATCTCGCCATCGTGATTGATGCGCCGCGCGGTCTTTTCACTGGCCCAGACGCGCGGATTGGACGCGGCCATCTCGGAGACGGCATAACCCGCGCCCAGCTCCTTGCATAACTGCCGGAATGGCCGGTCTGTCACGCCGGCCATCGGCGCGACAAACACATTATTACGAAGTTGATAGGGACCTAGTTGCATGCGAAAAAATGCAATGACTGTTACGGCTGACCGCGGGTACTTCGTTTGGGCGGAAGCTGCCTATTTTATACGCAGCGGCGAGCGAGTCCGAATCTGCCTCAGGCGGCAGGATGGGTGCGGTCGATCTCGTCTAATCCGGCAGATTCGAGATGAGAAATATCCGCCCATTGCAACAGAGTAAAACGCTCGCCGTCCCAGCGCAGACGATTGATCGCGGCATTGATGGTCTCGAAATCGCGCCGAGCGTTCACCGGCATGCCCGTCGCCGCGCGATACACGCAATCGAGAACGCCACCGTGCGTCACAACCACGATCTGCCCCTGCGAGTGACGACGCGCTATGCGTTCCAGCGCCGTGACTGAGCGCTGATGAAATTCCTGCAAGGTCTCGGCCTCACGCTCTCCGGATGGAAAGCGCATATGCAAATCGCGCGCATGCCAGGCCGCGAACTCTTGCGGGTAGCGCTGCGTAATCTCCTCATACATCAGACCTTCGAACGCGCCGTAGCAGCGCTCGCGCAATTCAACATCCAGCATGACCGCCATCTGATGGGCGTCCGCGACCGGCTGCGCAGTCATGCGCGCACGCTGGAGATCACTGGAATAGATGGCATCCGGCTTCACTGATGCCAGCGCGCGCCCCAGCGCCCTTGCCTGACGCAGGCCTTCCTCATTGAGTGGTGTATCGACATGGCCCTGCATGCGGCGCACGCGGTTCCACGCAGTTTCTCCATGACGTATCAGCAGGATTTCCATGAGCAGTGTCTCAGTGTGGGGGTGGCACCTGCAGCCAGAACGTGACGGGGCCATCGTTGACCAGAGCGACCTTCATGTCTGCGCCGAAACGCCCCGTCTGAACGACGGGATGGGCGGCCTGCGCCTTGTTCACCGCATAATCAAACAGTCTTCGCGCTTCGTCTGGAGGTGCCGCCGGCGTAAAAGAAGGACGGGTTCCACTTCGGGTGTCGGCAGCCAGGGTGAACTGCGGCACCAGCAGCACGCCGCCGCCGATCTGCCCGACATTCAGGTTCATTTTGCCGTCAGCATCGTAGAAGACGCGATAGGCGAGCAACTTGGCCAGCAGCGCATCGGCTTCTTTCCGGGTATCGCCGCGCTCGGCGCACAACAGCACGAGCAGACCCTGCCCGATCTGCCCGACGATCTCGCCATCGACCCTGACGCTGGCCTCGGTGACTCTTTGCAGCAGCGCGATCAAGGGCGTGTCACGAGAGGGTCACGCGGGCGAATTTGCGCTTGCCGACCTGCACAACGAAGGTGCCCGCATCGACTTTCAGTCCCTTGTCACTCACAGTCGCGCCATCGATGCGCACACCGCCCTGTTCGACCATGCGCAGTGCCTCGGAGGACGAGGCACAGAGGCTGGCCTGCCTGAGCAGCTGGCCGATGCCCAGTGGCGCGCCCGTCAGCGCGACTTCGGGGACTTCATCGGGTATGCCGCCACGCGCACGGTGATTGAAATCCGTGAGCGCGTCTTCGGCCGCCTTGCGCGAATGGAAACGCTCGACGATTTCTTGCGCAAGCAATACCTTGATATCGCGCGGATTGCGACCGCCCTCCACGTCCGCACGGAATTGCGCAATCTCTGCCAGCGAACGGAAAGACAGCAGGTCGTAGTAGCGCCACATCATCTCGTCAGAGATGCTCATCACCTTCGCGAACATGGTATTGCCGGGTTCGGTGATGCCGATGTAATTGCCCTTGGACTTGGACATTTTTTCTACGCCGTCCAGACCTTCGAGCAAGGGCATGGTCAGGATGCATTGCTGGGGCTGCCCATAATCCTTTTGCAGCTCGCGGCCGACCAGCAGGTTGAATTTCTGGTCGGTGCCGCCGATTTCCAGATCCGATTTCAGCGCGACGGAGTCATACCCCTGCATCAGCGGATACAGCAGCTCATGCACCGAGATTGGCGTGCCCGCCTTGAAACGCTTGGTGAAATCCTCGCGCTCCAGAATGCGCGCTACCGTGTAGCGGGCGGACAGCTCGATCATGCCGCGCGCGCCCAGCGGATCGCACCATTCGGAGTTGTAGCGGATCTCGGTGCGCTGCGGGTCCAGCACCAGGCTGGCCTGTGAGAAATAGGTCTTCGCGTTTTCTTCAATCTGCTCGCGCGTCAGCGGCGGGCGGGTCACGTTGCGGCCGGAGGGATCACCGATCATCGACGTGAAATCGCCGATCAGGAAAATCACGGTGTGTCCCAGATCCTGCAACTGGCGCATCTTGTTGAGAACGACCGTGTGTCCGAGATGCAGGTCGGGTGCGGTCGGGTCGAGTCCGAGCTTGATGCGCAGCGGCTTGCCGGTTTTTTCGGACACCGCAAGTTTTTGTGCGAATTCGGATTCGATCAGCAGTTCATCGACGCCGCGCTTCACGATGGCGAGTGCGTCGCGCACCGAATCGGTGAGTGGCAGGTCCGCAGCGTGCGAGCCAGACGGCGTCTGTGCCGCGGACGCCGGCGTGTGGGTGGCGTTCATAAGTTATTGTATCTAATCAATAATTTCGCGATTGCGCGTTTGCTATAATGCGCGCTTTGCCCCGGATCGCCCTCCCGGGCCCGGCCCGGCCTGAAGTTTGCATGGCGGCCGGTCAAAACGACGGATTTTAGCTTATCGAATGAGCCTGAGAGACAAATTCCTGCCCTCTGCGCGCCGCCTGCTGGCGAGTCTGCGCGCCACCCCCAAAACCAGGATCCTCACCGCTGCTGCGGTGGGCATGTCGCTGATTGCTTTTGGCGCAGCCGGCGTCGCGCCTTATGCGCCCGACGCATCCGACCTGCCGGTCACGCTGAAGGTTGAAGAACTCGGCTTGCCGGATCTGGCGAGTCAGACGGACGCGATGCGCGCCGCGCCCGACCGCTTTGTCGCTGAAGAGCGCATCCGCGCCGGTGACAACCTTGCCTCGCTGCTGGATCGCCTGGGCGTGTCCGACCGGGAAGCCGCCGTTTTCATTCGTGGTGATGCACAAGCCCGCGCCCTCGCCAGCTTGCGCCCGGGACAACGAGTGCAAGCCGTCGTCACTTCGGACGGCAAACTATTGTCGGCCAGCACACTGATCACCGACCAGCAAACCGGGCAGCGTCTCGTGATCGAACGCGCAGCAACAGGCTTTATCGCAAAAAAAGAACACGCACCGCTGGAGCGTCACATCGAAATGCGCTCCGGAGAAATTCGCTCGTCGCTGTTTGCCGCGACCGATGCCGCCCAAGTACCTGATCCTGTAGCCATGCAAATCGTGGAGATCTTTTCCTCCGATATCGATTTCGCTTCCGACCTTCGTCGTGGCGATCGTTTCGAAGTGATCTACGAAACCTTCTGGCAGGGCGGCGAATGGGTGCGCAGCGGGCGCGTGCTGGGCGCGTCGTTCAGGAACGATGGCAAGACCCATCAGGCTATCTGGTATGACGGCGAGCACGGCGGCTATTACGATCCCGAAGGCAAATCGCTGAAAAAGGCGTTCCTGAAATCGCCGCTGCAATTCTCGCGCGTGACCTCGGGCTTTGCGATGCGCGTGCATCCGATCTCCGGCATGTGGAAACAGCACAAGGGTATTGATTTTGCTGCGCCGACCGGCACCCCGATTCGCGCAACGGGCGATGGTCATGTGGATTTCGCCGGCGGCCAGGGCGGCTACGGCAACGTGGTGATCATTCAGCATGGCGGCAGTTACTCAACCGCGTACGCGCACATGAGCCGCATCGCGCCCGGCATCCGCAAAGGCAGCAAAGTTGCCCAGGGCGATGTGATTGGCTATGTCGGCACCAGCGGCTGGTCAACCGGTCCTCATCTGCATTATGAATTCAGGGTCAATAATGATGCGCGTGACCCGAACTCCATCGCCGCGCCTCAAGTGCAGATGCTGACAGGCACCAGCTTCCATCAGTTTCGCCAGCAGGTGGCCGAGATCAGGCACCGCTTCCGGCTGATGTCGCCCGAGGCGGTGCAGCTGGCCTCGCGCTGACGCACGCGCTCCGACCTTTCTGCGGTTGCCGGACAGCCCACGATGGCCGCCAAATCCTTCTATATCGGCCTGATGTCCGGCACCAGTCTTGATGGTGTCGATGGCGTGATCACGGATTTTGCCGGCACGCCCTGCTCCGCCTACATTCCTTTTTCTGCGACGCTGAAATGCGAATTACTCGCTCTGCAATCGCCGGGGGCGAATGAAATCCACCGTGAGGCGCTGGCCGCCGATCAGCTGGTGCACCGGTATGCCGAGTGCGTTGCTGAATTGCTCCGGGCAGCAGGCGCCTCCGCTGCAGAGGTCAGGGCGATCGGTGCGCACGGTCAGACTATCAGGCACCAGCCAGCTGCGGGTTATACACGCCAGATCAACCATCCTGCTTTGCTGGCAGAGCTGACAGGCATTGACGTCATCGCAGATTTCAGAAGCCGCGATATTGCCGCCGGCGGGCAGGGCGCCCCTCTGGTGCCGGCGTTTCATCAGTCCGTCTTCGGCAGTCGGTCGCATTCACGTGTCATTGTGAATATCGGCGGCATCAGCAACGTCAGCATTCTCGGCGCGGATGGCTCGGTGAGCGGCTTTGATACCGGTCCGGGCAATGTGCTGATGGATGCCTGGGTATATCAGCACCAGGGCAAAGCCTACGATGCCGATGGGCAGTGGGCGTCTTCAGGACAGGTGATCGACGCATTGCTGGCCCGTTTGCTGGATGAGGATTTCTTCAGACAGGCGCCACCCAAGAGCACGGGGCGGGATCTCTTTCATCCGGCGTGGCTGAAGGACAAGCTATCGGGATTTCCCGAAGCACGACCGCAGGATGTGCAGGCTACGCTGGCCGCACTGACCGCGCGCTGCATTGCAGATGCCATTCGTCGTTTTGCAAAGGACTGCGACGCCGTGTTCATTTGCGGTGGCGGCGCGTACAACGCGCATCTGATGCAACGCCTGTCCGGGGAATTGCCTCAAGTGGTTCAGAGCACTGCGGCACTTGGCATTTCGCCTACCCATGTTGAAGCGCTCGCCTTCGCATGGCTCGCACAACGCTTTTGCGATCGCCAGCCGGGCAACCTGCCGTCTGTCACCGGAGCGAGGGGCGAGCGACTGCTCGGCGCGCTGTATCCGGCCTGAACAACACGCGCCAAAAACAAAAAGCGCGGCAAGCCGCGCCCTTGGGTGATCGGTAGCCGCGCTCAGGCAGAGAACGATGAACCGCAGCCGCAAGTCGTTGTGGCGTTCGGATTCTTGATCACGAATTGCGCGCCCTCAAGATCGTCCTTGTAGTCGATCTCGGCGCCAACCAGGTACTGATAGCTCATTGAATCAATCAGCAGCTGCACGCCATTTTTGTCCATGGTCGTGTCGTCTTCGTTCACGATCTCGTCGAAAGTGAAACCATACTGAAAGCCCGAGCAACCGCCGCCCTGCACGAAGACGCGCAGCTTCAGGTCAGGATTGCCCTCTTCCTCGATCAGCTGCGCGACCTTGCCAGCAGCGCTGTCCGTGAAAATGATCGGTGCCGGCATTTCTGTGGGTGCGTTCATGGTGATGCTCCTGCATGTAAGTCGTTGATTTCAAATTATAACGGTTGGCTGCGAGAGCTGCTTGGTAGCTATTACAGGACACCGTTCAGGCCAGCTTCAGCAGAGGCTCCGGCGATATGCCGGGGTGAGTACCGGCTTCTCCGTTCGGGCAAAGCTGGCCAGTCACTGTCGCGCCGGGCTGCATGCTCAGGGACACATAATGAATATCACCGATTATGCGCGCCCGGGACAGTAATTCAACCCTGCCGCCAATATGGAGATTACCTGTCACTATGCCGTCGATCATGACCTGCCCGGCATGGATGTCTCCGCTTACCTGTCCGGAGCGTGACAGCGCCAGGTAGCCCTGCCCGGGCAAGTCAGTGCGGACATCACCGCAGACTTGCCCGTCGATTCTCAGCCCGCCAGTGAACACGAGTTTGCCTTCGATGCGGCATCCCCGCGCAATCAGTGTATCGATGCCTCGCAAAGTACTTGATCCCGACATGCGCCTCCCTCGCGTTCCGTTGCCTGCTGTGTGCCGGAAGGAGATCAGCGTAGCGGCAGATCAGAGAACAGTCCTTGGGGATTCCCTCATTGCCTGCCGGCCGGACCCGCTCCGATACAAGCGCTTGAGGACGAGCAAGCCGCGCGACGTTCAGGGCAGGATGGGCACCTGACGCAGCCCGGTCGTTTCTTCCAGTCCGAACATCAGATTCATGCACTGCACGCCCTGACCGGCCGCACCTTTGACGAGATTGTCCTCGACGACCAGAATCACCAGCTGATCACCGCCGCCGGGTCGGTGGATCGCAATGCGCAGCATGTTCGATGCCCTTACTGAGCGCGTCTCCGGATGACTTCCGGCAGGCAGCACATCCACAAACGGATCATTGCGGTAGTGCGCTTCGTACAGCGCCTGAAAGTCCGTATCGCGAGCTTCAGGCAACAGGGTGGCGTACAAGGTCGAGTGTATGCCCCGTATCATCGGCAGCAGATGAGGCACGAAGGTCAGGCCGATCTTGCGACCCGCAATTGCTTCGAGCCCCTGCACCGTTTCGGGCAAGTGGCGATGCCCCTTCACACCATAGGCCTTGAAGTTATCCGAGGCCTCGGCCAGCAGCGTGTGCACCTCGGCCTTGCGCCCTGCGCCGGAGACTCCGGACTTGCAATCTGCGATCAGCGCGGATTCGTTGACGAGAGGCTTGCCCTGACTTAGCAGCGGCGCATAACCCAGTTGCATCGATGTGGGGTAACAGCCCGGCAGGCCAATGACCCGCGCCTTGCGTATCGCTTCACGATTGACCTCTGGCAGCCCATACACGGCCTCAGCCAGCACCTCGGGGCAGCCATGTGGCATGCCATACCACTGCTCGAATACTGCAGTGTCTTTCAGGCGAAAATCCGCCGCCAGGTCGATGATCTTCACGCCAGCGGCGAGCAGTTCGCGCGCCTGCGACATGGCCACGCCATGCGGCGTGGCGAAGAACACTACATCGCACTGATCAAGCCGGGCTTTTTCGGGTGCAGAAAATGCCAGAGCGACATGACCGCGCAGCGACGGGAACATGTCGGCCACGGGCATGCCGTCTTCCTTGCGCGAGGTGATGGCCACCAGCTCTGCCTGCGGATGCGCGGCCAATAAGCGCAGCAACTCGACACCCGTATAACCTGTGCCGCCCACGATACCAATCTTGATCATCTGAACTTCTCCTGCAAAGCCAAAACCAATGCGGCGAAAAAAGAAGGTGAAAAAAAACCGCCGGGCGCGAACCCGACGGCTTGAATATATTGCAAAAGCGACGGATTAACGCTTCGAGAACTGCTTCGCGCGACGTGCTTTGCGCAGACCGACTTTCTTACGCTCGACCTCACGCGCATCGCGGGTCACAAAGCCGGCCTTCGACAGCTCGGGCTTGAGCGCTGCGTCATAGTCGATCAGTGCGCGGGTAATGCCATGACGTACTGCACCGGCCTGACCGGATTCGCCGCCACCATGCACATTGACCATGATGTCGAAGCGATCGACGTTGTTGGTGAGTTCCAGCGGCTGGCGGATGACCATCAGGCCAGTCTCACGCGAAAAGTACTCGCTGGCAGCCTTGCCGTTAACGGTGATCTTGCCGCTGCCGGCCTTGATGAAAACACGAGCCACTGCACTCTTGCGACGGCCGGTTCCGTAGTTGTAGTTACCGATCATGTCTGTTCCTTAGAGTTCGAGGGGCGTCGGTTGCTGGGCGCTGTGCGGATGGCTGTCATCAGCATAGACTTTCAGCTTCTTGATCATCGCGTAGCCGAGCGGGCCCTTGGGCAGCATGCCCTTGACAGCCTTCTCCAGCGCACGGCCGGGATGCTTCTCCTGCATGTCGCGGAAATTCGTTTCGTAGATGCCGCCCGGATAACCGGAATGACGGAAATACTTCTTGTCGAGTGTCTTGGCACCGGTCACGCGCAGCTTGCGCGCGTTGATGATCACGATGTAATCACCGGTATCGACGTGAGGCGTAAATTCAGGCTTGTGCTTGCCACGCAGCCGGCGTGCCACTTCGCTGGCGACACGTCCGAGGACTTTGTCCGTTGCGTCAATCACAAACCAATCGCGCTGGACTTCGTGTCCTTTGGCGGAAAAGGTTTTCATGATGAATCCTAAAAAA
>JACCDH011312760.1_pt1 | contig 30460 bp, 33 predicted proteins | sample 7442481 | NCBI WGS metagenome assembly JACCDH01 (sample SAMN15323433, study PRJNA562643) | freshwater metagenome | isolation source: river surface water | place: USA:Blue River Watershed | collected 2017-08-15
CGGCTTATGAAAAGAATGTAATAACCAAAAAGCCCGAAACGCGGCTCAATCCATAGGTAATATGGATTTTTATAAAATAGTAAAACATAGTAAAAACAATGGGATGGTGCCGCCTATAGGATTCGAACCTACGACCCCCTCATTACGAATCAGGCGGCCTAGAGATCTTCATCCATTTGAGTACATAACGTATTCAGCGGCTTATTTACATTCTGTCAGGCACTCAAGCGGCCGTCACTAAAATTAATAACAGCCTAATAACATGATCGTGGAAGCCGCGCATTCACTCAAAAATAAGGAAAGTGGTGCCGACTATAGGATTCGAACCTACGACCCCATCATTACGAATGATGTGCTCTACCAGCTGAGCTAAGTCGGCGTAACTACACTTTGCAGTTATTTGATCGGACTTTACCACCGAAATTAAAGGATCCTGCCCTAGAGCGACCTTCATTTCCTGACTTTGCGGCAACGACCGGACGCAGTGATTACCGCGTTTAATCCATAAGTTCAAGCGGAACATACCGCAAACGCGCCGTTTCCGACCGACACCGCAGAACGCGGCTAAATCTCTCGATATTTGCTGAGCAGGTAGGCGGGTAAAATCAGCACAGCTGCCGCTGCACCCCATTCAGACCATCTACCCCAAGTGTTATATTCCAAGACGATGAGGGCAACACCAGCCCCGAGAGCGCCGATAAAGATGCCCGCTAGGTAATCGATTTTGCGCTCAATCCGCTTGAGGGTTTGCTCGTCCATATTTCTTACCATTAACGAGTGGTGCAGTTCACCTGCCCACCATAGGTCTGGCAGGTGGTATTAGTGGTAGGCCTAAGAACTGGTGTTCGTTTAGGCATCTCCAGTTGTGGCGCCTTGTATTGATACTGCCTCAGGATCTCGGCGTTCTGCGCTGCACGTTGATTCTCTAGCTGCTCCTGCACTGCCAGTTCATTCTGTTGAAGTGTTCTGACTTCGTTCAATTTGCTAGTTAGCTTTGATCTGGCCTCATTTTCTGAGATTGCCTTGCGCTGAACCTTCTCCTGCAGTTCCTGAATGTAGGACAAGTATTCTTGCGCGTACGGGTTAGGCGCAGCCCCTGATGCAGCTGCGGCATCTTCAATGCACTGCGTTTGCGTCATGAACTTTTTCGACTTGGTGAAGCACTGCCCCTGAATCTCGCTCATGGTCAGCGGTTGGGGTGCATAGGGCTGCTGATACATTGCGCCGTCACATGCCGTTAATGCCAGCAGCGCCGAAGCTGCAAATGCCATAGAAATCTTCTGCATAACTAACCCCCATTCGGTTCAAAACCAGGCCCACCAGAAGGAATTACCCTCTGGCGGCACGGGAGTTAGTTAATCGCGTTAAGACGATTGCGACGGCCTTTAGCCGTGAGGCTTGGACATCCAAGCGCATTGTTTGCACAACACACTCGCCGCCGCCTCCCGGCCATACTGGACGGAGAGGCAGCGTCGTTACGTGACGCAAGGAACGCTTAACGAGAGGTAACTACACCCCATAGGCAGTTTTCCTGCCTACGCCAGTAACATACGGCGTAATCGCATAATCGCAAAGCAGAAAGATTGGTGCCACTCGGACCCTTAATGGTTGCTCTCGCCAACCAAGAATGCCTGTGCTAAAGCTCAGTATTATGAGAGCAAACGGTCGAGATATTGTAGAGTTATTTGGGTATAGACCTGACGATACCAGCCCTAACGCGCTTGCTGTATGGTCCCAGAAAAAATGTCCATTCACCATGGGTGCTTGCACAAAAGCCAATCATGACCAAAGCGAGATTTACGGGGTATGCTCAGTTTCTAGCGGCACTAATAAAGCTGATGGATCCGAGATAATTATTTGTCCCAAACGCCTCTATGCAAACCGCTTAGCCATCTTCTCTCATGTATTGGATTCAGCGTGGCATGGTCAGCAAAAAACACTGGTTTCTGGTGGATCATTACCCGATCTGAAAAAAGCGGCCATTACTCATGATCGTCCAGTAGTCGCTTTTGGTCAGGGATCAGGTAAGGAAATCCAAGTAAAAGCTAACGGTCAATTAAGCATGGATTGGGTGCTTCAGGCTTACGATAGGAATGCAGATAAATTGGTGCCTACAGAGTTCGTTGGCCTAGAGATCCAAAGCATCGATATTACGCAGAACTACAGGGATAACTGGAATGCTTACAAAAACATCAAGGGCGGGACAGCCGTAGCCGAGGTTCCTAGCTCAAACCATGGCTTGAATTGGGCAAATGTGCATAAGCGCCTTATCCCCCAAATTATCCGTAAGGGTAATATCTACGCAAAGATTGACCGGTGTGCGGGCTTCTTTTTTATTCTGCCAGATGCTGTGTATCAGAAGTTTGAAGAAGTCATTGGTGATATTCCCACTGCTGGCGGCCCAAGCCGTGAAAATCTATCCGTGATTACTTTCCGTCTGGGTACATCCGTGCCAGATGGAGAACATCGTCCCTTAGAGCTAGTACGGCAGGTTCACTACAGACTTGGTGATATTGCTGCCGCATTTATTGCGAATGCTTCTGAATCTGCCCCAATCCAAATGGAGCAGAACTTACGCACTATTCTTGACTAGAAGCTGCTCGCTCAAGGGTAATTGCATTTGCGGGATATGCCACAATTTTTGCTCCTCACGATAGCTTTCTTCATCAAGCAGATAAGGCATGATAGCTTCGCCTATAGCCTTCGCAAATAGAGGCGGCACAGCGTTGCCAACCTGTTCGTACTGCTCTGAAAGCGTACCATAGAATCGGAAGTGATCTGGGAAGGACTGCATTCGTGCAGCTTCTCTAACACTGATAATTCGATCCTGTTCGGGATGGATATAGGTTCCCCAATGTGGATCACATTTCGTGAGAATTGTGCTTCCTATGCCCTCTGGGTGCAAACGACCATATCTTTTGGTGTGATCTGAGCGACGTGCACGCTTCATACCTGCGGGAAGCAAATCAAATGGAATATCACGCCAGGATCCACCAGGGGGAATATGCGGCAATCTCTGTAGATTTACCGCCCCTAGACCCGCGCAGGAGTGATTGAATAGTTGCGAGGCCCCCTTACGCAGATTCTTCTGATATGATGAAGATGGCTTCTTATCGTAGGCCATCACATCTTCACCACCACCATTATCAAGTGATGGGAGATCACCTATAGCATCCGCTACGGTTACATGATGCGGTAGATAGTCTATAGCACGAGTGTCAATGACCAGGCTGTGCCCCTTATATTTTGTCGTAAAGTTTGCCCGTCCCTTGGAATAATGAGAAGGAATCGGATACATATCCGCGGGGTCTATTCCGATTCTGTTGGCGATAAAAATAGTGCGCCACCGCATCTGCGGAACACCATAATGGGCTGCGAATAATATCCTGACAGTCGCATTATATCCTAGCTTCTGTAGGCTTGCCAAAATGGCGCTAACTGTCTCTCCCTTCTCGAAAGAAACCATCCCTGGCACGTTCTCGATCAGCACAACCTTAGGATGGAATGCTTCGACAAACTTCAGATAGTCCAGAAACAGGTGGTTCCGTTCATCTTCGGTTGATCTTACAGGGGCATTAACACTGAATCCCTGACAGGGGGGGCCACCAGCAAGCAGATCAAGCTCACCCTTTGCAAGGCCTAGCCTCTTTCGGATCTTGTTAGGATCAAGCGCCCGAATATCATTTGTTTCGATTTCTGATTCTGTATGATTGTTTTTAAGTGTGGTGGAATAAGCGGGCGATATTTCATTCGCAAAAATGCTCTTAAATCCAGCCTGACGCAGACCTTCTGTGAGACCACCGGCTCCAGCAAACAAATCTAAGCAAGTTTTTGAATCACTAATCATTCGAGCCAGTTATGTGCGTTTTCTACGACCCATGATACCTAATACCTCGATATTGTAAACGTAATAGCATTACAGCAATCCTAAATGCAGATTGTGTGCCTACAACAGAAAACAAGGGCGGGATCATGAACCTAACGATGCCCAATAGCCAAAACATACTGGCTAACTCAATGCAGAAAAATACACCTAGACCTTATAGTAAGAATATCTTTTTGCGATATTGGCGGAGAAGTAAGTGCCTATAGAAGAAGCGCTCATAAGCGTTTGGTACTCATCAATCGGCACACCAGTGTATTGATAGACCAATCCACTTCTAACAAATTCGACTTCTAAGATCATATTGGCTTCATCGTAGCCAACTGAACGTAGGTTGCTTGATGAAACAGCAGTCCTTTCCATTTAAGCCCCCTTGGGTTTGGTTGTCTTGGCTTTTATCTTGGTGGACTTGTGAATGTCATTAGCACGCCAACACTCGACCAATGCAGAGAAATTCTCATCTGCAACCGACTCTGTCCAACCGCCGGTTCTTTTCCCCGCTTCGTCGGGTGATGCCACCACCGCTGGATCGTGGCTATTAGGCCTTTTCTTTGAGGAAGGCGCTTTTATAAGCGCCCTAATTGGCAGACCAACTGCTTCACCGATAATCAATGCCTCGCCTGTACGAAGCGTTGGCAACATTCCAAAAAGACCATCAAGATTGTCGGATGCGCATGATTTAATTTGCCCTCTATCACTGTCATTAGTTAGTCGCATTGCGATCATTGTGCCGCACTGTGACAATATAGTGGAGTCAATCTCCGATGGGCGCTGGCTTACAAGCATAAGCCCTACACCATACTTTCGCCCCTCTTTTGCGATACGTTTCGCCGCAAGAGATGCTCTGTTTTTAGTGGCGGAATTAGCATGTGTGCCAAGATAAGTATGCGCTTCTTCTAAGACCAATAATAGTGGCCGATTTCGGCCACCTGCAGATATTGCTCGCCCCCAAAACATGGAATCATAGATTATTCTTAGAATAGCGCCCACTAGGTCATCTAAAATAACAGAGGGAACACCTGAGAGATCAAAGACAGTGATCGGCTTCTCTTTACCTGCCCAACCATCTAATAGCTCATCTAAGTCGGAAACCGTTTCATTGTTCTCATTAACAGCCCAGTTGCCTGGGTTAAACAGGAACTGTAGTCTTGGATCACGAAGTTTCGACTCAAGCATATCAGCATAGCTGCGCATATTTTGCTGTTGTGGGCTACTTTTGTATATCTTCGTTTCCCCAGCAGCTTGAGTGGCAGGACGAAACTTTGGCCTTATTAATTTTAATGCATCACCTTGTTCGGGTTGGCCTGCTGCATTAACTTCAAAAGCCCGAGTGGCCTCAGACTGACCAGATTCATTGGCAGTATGAGTGCTATAAGCATCGCAATGAACATCATGCCAAATCTTGTGTATTGAGAATGGCACTGGAGTGTCTGCAGTAATATCCTCTGTGGCCATTGCCAGCGATTTTCCAGCTGGTTTAGACTGCCTTTTCATTGCTGTGATATTTTCTAATAAGGTCGCTAGTTGGGCTCCTGCAGCAGGACTGCTTAGATTTACTAGTTCTTCTGAATTAAGAGCCCAATAAGGGACATACAAAGACTTCTCACCCCGAGCCTCATCTGCATTTATTCTAAATACGCGTGCGGCATCTCCAAAGGATTCACCGTACTCTCCATGTAAGTCAAAAAGAATGATTCGAGCTGCAGGGTACAGTTTTTGATCCGCCAACGAATTGAGTAAACTTGCAACGCTAGTGGACTTACCTGCGCCAGTGCTTCCCACTACAGCAGAATGCCGAGTTACGAGCTTATTTAGGTTCAAATAGGCAGGTATAGATTCTGCACTGGCAACGCTACCGACAGATACATAGGAGAGTTTGTCTTCAGGCGCATAAATACTCGCCAAATCTGACTCTGTAACGATGTAAGCCACATCACCTATCGAAGGGTACTTTGAAATCCCTCGCTCAAACTTCTTATCTGAACGGCCTTCGCCCACGAGTTCAATTTTAAGCCACTTATTGCCGTATGCTTGCGAGCCATCGGCTTGAATAGGTGCAGCACCAGCACCTACTTGCGTGACAAGCCCATAGAGATTTGTATATCCCGCAGGAATTTTTACAAAGCTGCCGACTTGCCCAATTCTATAACCCTCGCCTTTATGAAAAATAAGGCCTGTCGCTGTTTCATCGCCTAACTTTACACGCAAACTTGGACCCGCGATGTCCTCGATGACTCCAAGTCTAGTAGGATCGAACGCCTTGTTAGGCTTTGTAAGTGTCGGCACCAAATTGCTTCTCCAAGAATAAGGCTAAATGATGGAAGTCACCCATGTTGCTCAAAACCTGTTTAGGTTCGTTCTCATCAGTTTCTGCCTTCGTTTCAATAACACTGAAACCACAACCAATTGATGCCTGTTGCGTTATAGGGTTATAAAGCGCCGCAGTTCCGCCAACGATCGCCCCGTTTGCTGCTAGAACCGTTAGGTTTGTAGGTTTTGAAGGATCAAGAATAGTAGGGCCGCAGTTGCCTAGATCCGAATACATTAATACAAAACATTGTGCGGAACGATTTGCCTTTAGTCCCTCAAGTATAACCTCATTCAGATGCTCATCTGCGAAAGAGTAACCGGATATTACCAGCACTACATTTTGGATACGCAAAAAGGCCTTCAACCGGTCAATCATCGCCAAATATGGCATTCTTCTACTTTGGTCATATTTCAAATGTGATGGGTAAATTAGTACTTGTTCGCTGCTTGCATCTTTAAGGTTACTGCCACGATACAAAGTATCATCTGCGCGCTTAATCCAATTTACTGAGCCATGTAACTTCCAGATCCGAGTCCAACGGGATGGTATGTTATCTTGCTCCATCGCAGTAAGATCAAAAAATGGTTCGTGGGAACCAACAAATCCGTCAAAAAATGGCACTTGATTATTTTCCAAGGCCTTTTCGAGCAATAAATCATAATTGGTAGTGAAGACCTCGACTGGTTTATGGCGCTCAACATTTTTAATCCATTCAGCCAAACGAGAATAGGAACATGCATGATCGGGCAATTCTTTGCCAACGATGGTCGCTATGGACGAACATATTTTTTTATCTAAGAGCTTCAGATTTTCAGGGGTCACCTTCGTGAACATGGTCGCACCTTTAAGCGCACAAATAGTGCGAAGCTGCGTAAGAATATGTTCGACATTCGGGGTGGGTACTTCCTCAGTGGTACAATCACTCTTCAAGCTGTCCCAAATCGTTTTCTCGTCAGCAGTTAAAAGCGCTTCTATAGCTTTAGTTAGTCCTGCAACGTCAGGGATTAAGCTCAGGCTTTCTTCCCCAGCTTCATCGTAAACACCAAGGGGGCATCCTGCGCCTATAAAAAAGCCCAGCCTTTGCTTTTCTGAATCCAGGGCTTCCCTCAATAAACTGATTTGATGGGTAATGTCGTGCCGAGGTTTTAATTGGCTCACATCGATTGTAGCTTTGCTAGAACGCGTTGTTTTCTTAGCTACTGCATCATCAATTTTAAGTACCTTGGACAAAATCCCCTCCTACAATGTAGAAGGCAATAAATAGGCTTTTTATGTTATAAGCGCTACTCGATTGTAATCGAGAACGTTATTACGTTGTTATTAATTTCACCGGCAGCAATTTTGCGATTAAAGAAAAAATTATAAGCCGCTGAATATCAGCGATATTAAAGCACCCTTGATTCTACAAGCCGCCTAATTCATCATTGCCTGCTCAAAATATCTACAGTTCAACATTTCTAAGCCGCAATGAGTTCACGATCACCGACACCGAGCTTAACGCCATAGCTACGCTGGCGATTACGGGGCTTAAAAGTAATCCGAAGAATGGATAGAGCAAGCCAGCGGCAACAGGCACGCCGAGCGCATTATAGACAAACGCGAAGAATAGGTTTTGCCTGATATTGCTCATGGTGGCATGACTCAAGCGACGAGCGCGGACAATGCCGATTAAATCACCTTTTACTAGCGTCACGCCTGCGCTTTCCATGGCTACATCGGTACCGGTTCCCATGGCAATGCCCACATGCGCCTGTGCTAAGGCTGGCGCATCGTTCACACCATCACCTGCCATTGCGACCTTGCGACCTTTTTCCTGTAATTGCCGCACCAACTTGCTTTTGCGTTCCGGCAGCACTTCAGCTTCATAATCATCAATGCCCAGCTGCTCCGCGATTGCCTTGGCGGTAGCTTTGCTATCACCCGTGAGCATGACAATATGCAATCCTTCGGCTTTTAGCTGTTTCAAAGCTTCGGGTGTGGTGGCCTTGATCGGGTCGGCAACGCTGATGATAGCCGCTGGCTTGCCATCAATTGCCGCGAACATAGCAGTTTGCCCTTTGGCTCGGAGCTGATCTGCAGCTTGCACGAATGAATCAGCATTCATGCCAAGCGAGGTGAGCATTGCCGCATTCCCGAGCGCGACAGCGTGACCATCCACCACGCCTTGTACGCCTTTGCCAGTGGTAGAAGAAAACTTCTGCACAGTGGAAAGCGTAATGCCCTTTTCCTGTGCGCCTTTGACAACGGCCGATGCAAGCGGATGTTCGCTGCTTTGCTCAAGGCTTGCGACTAAGCGCAATGTTTCGTTTTGCTCAAAGCCTGCCGCAGTGACCACTTCCATGAGCTTTGGCTTGCCTTCAGTCAATGTACCGGTTTTGTCGATAATCAGAGTATCGACTTTTTCCATGATTTCGAGTGACTCGGCGTTCTTAATTAGCACGCCTGCCATTGCGCCACGGCCAGTGCCAGCAATGATAGACATGGGCGTAGCAAGGCCAAGCGCACAAGGGCAAGCAATAATCAGCACGGCAACGGCATTAACTATGGCATAGGCGAGTTTCGGTTCTGGCCCCCATATAAACCAAACAGTGGCGGTGATAATTGCCACCAGCACGACAATTGGCACAAAATAACCAGAAACCTTATCCGCCATACGCTGGATAGGTGCGCGCGTGCGCTGGGCTTTGGCGACCATATCCACGAGCTGTGCGAGCATGGTTTCATTACCCACACGCTCGGCACGCATGGTAAAGCTGCCTGTACCATTAAGCGTTGCGCCCGTCACCTTATCGCCTGCACTTTTTTCTACGGGTACGGATTCGCCGGTGAGCATGGATTGATCAATACTACTGTGGCCTTTCAGCACGATACCGTCCACTGGCACTTTTTCACCAGGGCGAACACGCAGTATATCGCCTTTATGCACTTCCGATAGTGGCACATCTTCTTCTTTGCCATCAGCACGGATGATTCGCGCCATCTTCGGGGCAAGGTCAAGTAATGCCCTCATCGCATTACTGGATTGTTCACGGGCTTTCAGCTCAAGCACTTGCCCAAGCAATACCAGAGCCGTGATAACCGCTGCCGCCTCGAAATAAACATCCAGCATCATACCGCCGGAGAACCCTGCAACCGCGTCGGGAAACAGGGTTAGAATGAGGCTGTAAATATAGGCCACGCCAACCCCAAGGGCGATAAGCGTAAACATATTCAGGCTGCGGTGTTTGATGGAATCCACCGCTCGGACATAAAACGGCCAGCCGCCCCATAGCACTACGGGAGTAGCAACCAACATCTGCACCCAATGCGAAAGCTTTGAGCCCATCCATTCATGCGGAATGTTCGGAATAAGATGTGCGCCCATGACAAATAAAGCCAGCGGCGCAGATAACACCGCTGATACCCAAAACCGCCGCGTCATATCTATCAACTCATGATTAGGTGCAGCTTCCAATGAAACGGTTTCTGGCTCCAGCGCCATACCGCATTTCGGGCAATTACCTGGGCCAACTTGCCGGACCTCTGGGTGCATTGGGCAGGTATAGATGGCATCCTTGCTGACAACAGGCTGTGCTTGCGCCGTAGGCTTGCCGTGCTTATGGCAGCAACTGGCTGTGGGTTTGGCAGGGCTGGTATAGGCATCAGGATTTGCTTTGAACTTTTGTAAGCAACTCGCACTGCAGAAATGATAATCGACACCCTCTAAATGATAGGTGTGCTTGGCGGTGGCTACTTCAACGTTCATTCCACATACAGGGTCTTTCACAGTGGTATGGTTCATAATCACACCTTCTTACTGATATGTTTGAGAATGGGACATTCATCGGCAGACGTATCATCGGCAGGACATTGCTGCGTTAATTGCTTCAGCACTTTTTTAATTTCTTTGAGTTCACGGATACGCTTTTCTGCCTCACTAATCTTAGTCTCAGTATGCTTCATGATTTCAGCGCACGTTGACTGATCGGATGTTTTGAGTGTCAGCAGTTTTTGAATTTCATCGAGAGTAAAGCCAAGCTCTTTGGCACCACGAATAAAACGAACTATTTTCACTGCATCAGGTGTATACAGTCGATAACCCGAAGCCGAGCGCGCTGTTCCAGTAACGAGATTCATTTTCTCGTAATAACGTAGTGTATCTGTGCTTACTCCAGTGAGTTCAGCAAGTTTTCCTATGGTTAGTGATTTCATAATTTTCTCCTTGATACCTGAATATACACCTTCGAGTATACTCCAAGGTCAAAGGTTATTATACGGCTTTTATGCCATTGTTTTATATAAGCATATTCCGATAGCATAGAAGGCAGCGGTCACCATTATTGCACCACCCATCGCCGTTGGAAAACCAAGGCCGTGTTTAAGCAATAATGGCAAAATCAGGAAGAATGCGAGCGAAGGGAACACCAGCCAGAACACCGAATAGGATAATTCGATGATCTTGCCGGTGTCCTTCGTATCCCAATACACCCAGAGGAACGCAAGTATCGAAGTCAGCGGTAACGAAGCGAGAAGGGCTGCCCACAGGGTATAGCGCCTCGACAATTCGGATATGGCTGCAATGATAAGTGCGGTAATGAGGGTTTTTATCAGGAAATACATCGTTTCTTGTCCTTATTATTGTGCCGGATGGTGTGCGTTGTGATTCACGCTATCGGCAGGTTTATTAGTGGAAGGCATGGATTTCTTCTCCATCATTCCATCCTTCATCATACCCTTGCAGCAGCCACATTGCATGCCGTCCTTTTTTTCGCCCTTCATCATCGGGCATTGCATGCTGCTTTTCATGGCGTCCTTCATGCCGCCTTCCATCATTTTCTGGCAGCAAGGGCATTTCTCACACATCATGCCCTTGTCCATCATACTGGATGTTTCGGTTTGAGCGCAGGCGGTGGTGAGTGCGAGTAGTGCGATAGCAATAAATTTCTTCATAACATTCTCCTTTGGTTGGTTGTTATTTCTTGATTGAATTGATGGTGTAATCATCCTTGCCCGCTGGTTTCAGCGTGAAGGATACGGCATCACCTTCCTTGTAACTGGAAAGATCAACGCCGCTGTCAGCAGTGAAGGTCATGGTCATTACAGGCCAATTTAGTGCCTTGATCGGGTCATGCTTGATTTTGATGGTGTTTTTATCAGCATCCACGCTCACCACTTTGCCAGTCGCTGCAACATTGCCACCCGCAGCGGGTGAGGCTTCGCCGCTTTCCAGTTTTTTGGCGAGCTTGTGGTGATCCATCATTTTGGTTTCGCCAGCCTTTGAGGGTGCGCCAACAATGATGGTGCCATCCATTCCCAGCGCTTCATGCGGGTGGCAATGATATTTATAGGTTCCAGGCACGGTGAAGGTGTAGGTAAACTTCTCGCCTTTCTTTTCCTGCATGGGCGACATAATCATTTCATCCACGCCTTTTGGCTGGCTGATAAACATCACTTGATGCGATGCATCCTGTGCATTTTCAAAGATGACTGTATCACCTGGCTGAATCGTGAGCTTATCAGGCGAAAAGAAGTTTTGCTTTTTGGCGTTATCATCGGTTACGGCCTTAACAGTGAATTCCGCTGCGAATGCAGGTGTGGTTGCCAGCATCAGTGCGGTAGTCAGTAATAGCTTTTTCATAAGATTCTCCTTTTGGGTATTAGTGGTTAAAACATCAGTCGCAGGCCGACAGCACCGACCAATTCGTCATTATCCTCGCCATCATTTTCAGCTATGGAGGAGGTTTCACCGAATTTTCGGCCATAGTGGACATCCACATACGGCGCGAACTTTCGGGTGAATTCGTAGCGCGTTTGCAAACCTATCTTGCCGTCTGTAATGCCTGCGCCGATGTCCTGTTCGCGGACATCCTGTGCAGAGAGATTAACTTCAAGGTAAGGCTGTAAAATCAGTTTTTGTGTGATGAGCAGATCGTTCTCCTGCCGCAGACGCGCCGTGACATCGCCGTGCTCGCTGATAAATAAATGTGCCTCAGTTTCAAACCAGTAAGGCGCAAGACCGTTTACTCCCAGTGTCAGATATGCCGTAGATTCAGGCTTGGTATCATAGCGAATACCCGCCTGTGCATCCCAAAACGTGCTGATGTTGCGGCTGTAGAGTGCCCAGAACTCTGCGCTCTCCAGCTTGCTATCGGCACGTTCACCCTCTGATTTTAGCCAGAGTTTGTTTTCATCCGTACCAATCCAGCCATCCAAATCCCAGCCTTGAAGGGATGTGCCATCCGTGTTGCTGCCAACATCTGTTTCCAGTCGGAACATGTGGAATATTCCACCTCCATGCTCTGCGGCCATGTCAGAATGCGCCGAATGATCCGCAGCAAGTCCAGGCTGTGCAAGCACAGTGGTGAGGCTGAGTGCCATAAGTAAGTGCTTAATGTGCATGGTGACCTCCATTGGCTTTGGTTTCAATGGCAGGCATATCCGCCGCATCGAGCTTCGCCACCACGACTTGCCGCATCATGCCGCTGGCCATGTGGTAGAGCAGATGGCAGTGAAACGCCCATTCGCCGATTTCATCCGCAGTAACGAGCACAGAATAAGAACCGCCAGGTGGTACAATCACCGTGTGCTTGTTGGGCAGCTTCGCCGCAGGCTGGCCATTTTCTAACTGCACAAACATGCCATGGAGGTGCATCGGGTGCGCCATCATGGTTTCGTTGGTGAAGTTCAGTCGCACCCGCTCGCCATATTTCAGGCGGATGGGTTCGGCCTCCGAGAACTTCTTCTCGTTAATCGTCCAGATATAGCGTTCCATGTTGCCACCCAGCCGCACATCAATGGTGCGTTGTGGTTGCCGCTGGTCTTTCTGCACACCTGTATAACGCAAATCAGCATAAGACAGAGCCTTCTGACCTTCTGGTGTTCCCGTTTTTGCCCAGCCGCTAACCATGTCAGCTGGGGTCATCTCCATGTCGGGATCATCTTTCATCATCAGCTCCATGTTCATATCACCCATAGAGAGCAATGCGCGGGGACGCTGGGTTGGCATTTCACCTTTCATACCTTCGGAGGTTGCCAGCGTGCCAATGGCAAAGCCTGTGCGGTCTATCGGCTCGGCGGCGATGGTGTAGGCGTTGTCCTCCTTCGGCGTGACAATCACATCGTAGGTTTCGGCAGGTGCGAAGCGGAATTCATCCACTGTAACAGGTTCGATACCCTGGCCATCCGCCTGAACCACGCTCATCTTCAACCCAGGAATCCGCACATCAAAGAATGACATGGCAGAGGCATTGATAAAGCGCAGACGCACGCGCTCACCTGGCTTAAAAAGCCCTGTCCAGTTCTGCTCTGGCGATTTGCCATTGGTGAGGAAGGTGTAGCCTGTGACATCGGCCAGATCGGTACGCATCATCCGCATATCGCCCCAGTCTTTCGCATCTTTCCACGCCTTGCTGAAGCCACGCTCCCCCACATCCTTGAAGAAATCCCCCACCGTCAGCCGCGCATTGGCGTAATAATCCGATGACATTTTGAGGTTTGCCATGATGTCGCTGGAATGCTCCTCCGAGAAATCGGAAAGCACCACGACGTAATCACGATCTGCCGCTATCGGGTCTTTGCCTTTTGGTGAGGTGATGATCGAGCCATACAGCCCGTCCTGTTCTTGACCGCTAGTGTGCGAGTGATACCAGTAGGTTCCCGTTTGTCTTACAGGGAAACGATAGGTGAAGGTCGTTCCAGGCTCTATCGCCTTATAACCTCCAAACCCTGTCACGCCGTCCATTGCGTCGGGCAGCAGAAGCCCGTGCCAGTGGATAGAAGTTGGTTCGTCCATTTTATTGGTGACGTGGATCACCGCTTCATCGCCTTCGGTGAAGCGAAGCGTGGGGGCTGGAATGCCACCATTAACAGTGATTTTTTCGATTGGCTTACCTGTAATGTTTACAAGTTGCTGCTCAATCGTAAGCGTATATTCGGATGTTTTGGCGTGTGCCGGTGCGGTTAAAAACCCCACCATGAGCAGCGCCATCATCCTTAGATGATATGTTCGCATAACTAATCCTTGATTTGCATTGAAAATAGCCGCGAACCGCGCAACTAGGCGGTCACGTTCAATAGAAAAACAGGATTAGGCTTTGGGAGGTCGTTTTAAGCGTTCGGGAAGTGCGGAAGCGACAAGCTGGCTGTCGAACGCAAACACTTCGTTGCTCGTTGAAACGGCTGACATGGAATTGCTGCCATTGCCGAAGATTTTAGACATGCCGTGGCAGTTGCCGCCCACGCATTTGCACATGCCCTTATCACAGCACTGGCCCTGATCTTGATCGTTTTGCGCAGCTTTTTGAGAAGCACCTTTTACGGCCCCGTGTCCATGGCAATCATGCCCTTTAGAGGCCTCTTCTTTCACAATTTGAGCCGTATTTTTGCTACTATGAGGCATAGCGTGCACGACAGGCGCAAAACTCGTAGTTATTACGAGCGCCAATACAGCAAAGATGTGTGCATACATTTTCACGAATGTTAATTTACACCTACAGCCGATTTTTTCAATATAATACGAACCAAGTCAAAACAGCTTGGCAAAATCTCTTTGTTATTATGCTGTTATTAATCTTAGAGGCAGGTGCAAATCTGGTTTCATTAGCCTCATAAGATGTTGATTCAATTTGTTACTATATGGTCTGGCGATATAAAGGCCGCCTAATTGATTATTAGTGGTTCTCAAATTCTGACCAAAATGCAAGTATCGAGCTATGGAAAAACGCCCTTTATCTTTAGCAGAATACAACCGCATCTATCAGACAGCATGTGGGATTTTGAATAGTGTCGGCAGCAATCCTGAGCGATCCTGCATCTTCTTTGCCTGCTATGGCGCCTATATCCTTGAAAAGCATTATAGCATCGCTGCAATTCCGGTAGCAGGCGGCTTTGCGCTGCGTATTAGCGATGAGCCTAACGTAGCTTTCTTTGGCAAAGATGATGGCGCAAAGGTTAGTACAGACTCTGACGGGTTTCATATGTGGGTTCAGACCAAAACTCATTACATCGATTTCATGGCCCCCTTATTTCCTGAGGCATTCGGTAAAATGATACCTGGGATCGCAATCCCTCGTAAAATGTTTCAACGAGCCATAGTTACAGAAGCTCCTAGCCTTGACGATTTACGAGCTAAAGGCGACTTTATTACTTTGCCAGATCCTGAATTAACAAAGACCTTGGGCACACGATTTATCTCCAAGCCCGTCAATAGCGATCTTGTTGGGGTAGCAGAGGCCTGGTTTGGTAGGCCTGGAGGAAAGCAACAGCAGACATTTGCGATGAGGGACGACCTAGGCAGGGTTCAGAACCTATCTCTACCAACAGCGGTTGCTGTCGGGTCTTGGTAGGTTATTGCCGCCTAATGCCCTTCGCATTAGGTGCCCCAATTACCGATATTTGCCCGTTATTAACCAAGGATTCTGCCAGTATTTGACCAGTATTAAATGGTCAAATAGGTGTTTCAGTGTTTCACCCCCCTATAGGCTGAAACACTGAAACATTAACATCAAAACTTGATTTCCTCCTGTTTTGGCGGTGGAGGCGGATCCTCTTTTTGTAAGAGGCGGCGAACAGAGGAGTAACTGGTTCCGACTTCAGCCGCAATGTCACGCAGACTCATGCCATCCGCTTTAAGGACTTTAATTCGTTCGAGCAGGACATTTTCAATGTCTTTTACCTCCCAGCCCAAACCAGCCTGATTGCTATTAAGACGGGCATCAAATGGCTTGGCTTCCTCTCCGAAAAATCCCCGTGCCTTCTCATAATGCACCTCGAACTGTGCGCCATGAGTAGGATCGTAATTCTCTGACTTCTTCAAATGGATCACGGTATCTAGCAAATCCTCTCTTTTTGAGGTTCCACGCTGGTTGCCGCTTTTTCCTGCATGATGAACGATCAGAACTGAGATGCCACGCCGCCTCAGCGAAAGAAGCCAGCTTTGAAGCGGTATCCAGCTATCCGCTTCATTCTCCCTGCCATTACGCAGCAGGGAAGAAAGATTATCCAGGATCACAAGCTCTACACCCAGAAGGTGTTCTTCTATCGCTCTCTGGCCTTCTTCCGTAGCAAGGTCAGGGATACCCTTCTCTTGCTGGTCTGGAGTAATGATGCGCAAATAATCTTCTTCGATAGAAGGAAAATTCGCTGACAAAGATTTCAAACGCTCCTGTATGGTAATCTCTGGCATCTCCCCATCAATGAAAAGCACACGGCGTGGTTTTTCGGTGATCCAACGATTTGCAAAGAGTGAGGCGCCTGCCGCAACTGCAAGGGCTATGGAAAGAGCAACATATGTTTTTCCAATCCCGCGCGTAGCGTAAAGCATTGCCAATCCCTGAGTTGGAATAATTGGTTTAATAATCATTCCACGCGGGGGAATATGCCGCCTCATAAAATCACTCAGGCTGATTGCTACCAAGGACAGCGGCTCAGTAATGGCCTGCAGCGGATTTGATACCTTCCACTTCTTGCGTGCACTGGAAATAATCTCTCCAATTTCCGAGGCTGTTTGATCCATTGTGTATCCTGGAAGCGTGAGATGTGTGGCAGTCGCCAATATTTCTGCATCAGACCATTTGCGTCCCACCCAATGCGCCACCAGTTGCACAACATGCGAATGCCAATTCTCACCACTCCTAATTTTATCCATCAAGACATCTGATGAGAGTTTTCCAGAATCATTAAAGGGTTGCTGGGCCACGGGTCGCTGCTCATTTTCCTCCGCTAGTGGCATGGCTTTTAGTCGTTCCAGCAGCTCGTCCAAGGTGCATAATACACTCATAGCGCCTCCCGAATGGTGACGAGTTTACTTGGCTGGGTTTTGTGGTAGATGGATCCAGCGATTCGGATAGGCTGATGGGCGGATTTGAAATGCTCATCCCCGCCAATCTTCACTGCGATTTCGTGTCGTGCCTGTACCAGCTTGCGTAGCTCATCCCCTGTTACAGGTTGCGCTAACTTCCAATAGGCGTGGATCTTGGGGTGCCCCATATCCGTAATGCCTCCAGACTCTACCACCAGAGTAGGCTTTCCTAGGTATTTTACCGCAGAATCCAGCTTTTCAGCCGTGTTCCCCGTGTCAATATCAGTAAGCAGCGTTTGCATTGAAACGACATTGGCACTACCAGCCATACCCCGTTCAGCAACGATACCAGGAATGCAGTAACACGCCATGCCACGGTTGTTGGCTGATTCTGCAAAAGTATAGATTCGGCCTGTTGCATCTGAATCATTCTCCACCCATTCCATGACAGGTTTCTTGCTGCTATCACGGTCACCGCTCTCTCGAAATGATCGAAGCGCAATGAGGCCAGGACATTCACTAAACACTGCCGCATGAAACTGACGTATGGTGTTAAGACAGGGGCTAATAGCTTGCATAGCTACCCCCTTCTTTTGGAACATTGAGTTTTTTCTGAGAAGCCAGCCAGGCTTTTATATCTTCTTCGAGATAACGCACACTGCGAGTGCCTTGCAAACGGATGAATGGAATCCCATCGCCTTTCCAGCGGTGATATTCAAGCCAGGCTTTGGACACATTGAGAAGTTTGGCGACTTCGCCAGTAGTATAGAGTTTGTGCATGGCAGCACTCCTTTCAAGTTAGGTAGTGCGCTGCCAATCTACGGGACTCGTCGCTAGAAAAAGCAGTACACTACGGGTTTGTAATGTGAGGTGCTTCTGCTGCGACTCTCTGCCATGCTCACCTCCGCAAGGAGGATTCATTCGATAAACGAGTCGTTCGAGGTTGTGGGACTGCCACCCACTTTATGCGTAATCTCTTCCCTCGAAGGAAGTGAACGCAGAATACGCATGTGAGATTGATTGTCAAAGGCGGAAGCAGCCAACTGGAGAGTTTCATACAGTTTAGTACAGTTTGGTACTCACGCAGCCAAGGCTGGTCTGGGATGAATCATCTCCAACAGTTTACGACTTGTGCGATTCATCGGATCCCTGACACGCTCCACGCCACGGATAATATATCGCCCTGTCACATCGGTTCCCGTCAGATGGTTCAGCATGTATTTGAGAGCGTATGAGGATAATTCCAGCGATTCGGCAGTCGTAATAAAGGTGCGTCGCAGATCATGCAGGGTGAATTTAATGCCCGTGTCCTCTGTAATTTTATATAGAGCCTTCTTAGGCTCGGTGAGGTAGCCACGCTTACCCTTACTGGGAAATACAAACTCGTCACTCTGCCGACAATGGTAGCGATCCAGTAGCAGTTGCTTGGTGAAGCTACATAAGGGCAGCACATGCTTGCGCTTGTTCTTGGTCATTTTGACCGTGAACGTTTCCTCCTCAAAATCGATGCAATCCCACGTTAGTTGCGCTCCTTCGGATTTCCGCAGCCCCGTAAAAAGGAGCAGCAAAAGATAGTCCCGTATCGTGCTGCTGGGACATTGAACCACGGCGTTATACCATGTCGGCATCTGGTGTTCTTTGATGTAACCGTCACGCGGTGTGGATTTATACCAAAGCCTTCCACGCGAAAGTCGGATCACGGGATTCTCGGGCAGATTGTCGTCAAATAATGTTGCCGTATTATAGACCGTGCTCAGGACACGCATAGCCTTAGTTGCCACTGCGCCGCCGTGATTCTGTCGTATGTAGGAATTGCGCTGCATCACCATTTCTTTGGTGATTTGATCAAGCGGTTTGCTTTTCCAGTCATCCAAGTAGCGATTAACGGCTTGGGTGTAGTCTTCGACTGTTCTGGGGCTGAGATCCTGTTTGATTTCAAGGAATGTCGTAAAAGCCTCGCCGAACGTCAGACGCTTCTTAGCCTTTTCCTTCTTGATGGCATTCGGATCAATGCCCCGTGCCATATCCGCAAGCATCAGGCGAGCATCTCTGCGCGCTTCCTCCGTGGTAAAAACGCCATGCTTGCCGATAGTACAGCGTACATCTCTGCGATTGACGCGCCCCTTGGCAAGATACGTTTTACTGGTTTTCCCAACCAGCACCCAGAATCCTGGCAATTCGGTATCGCAATAAAGAACCTGTCCGCTGCTTGTGAACGGAATGTTCTCCACCGCTGTCTTTGTGAGCTTCAGAACCGGCATTTAATAACACCCTAATAACATTGCTGCTTCAAACCATGATGGAGGGCTTAACCCTCTTCAGGCAACAATCTTATGGTGTTACAATGTGATAGCACACAGTTTAGTACAGCTTAGAAGTGCTTAAAACAGTGCGGATGGAACTTACGAATGAGGTGCTCTACCAGCTGAGCTAAGGCGGCGCACGGTGTGCGGGGCGTTATTTATCGACAATCGTGGGCGCTGACAAGGAAAAAGCGGGGCGCCTTGCTGGCCGTGGCCTAGAGGGTAACGGTAACCGCGCGGGCGGCGGCGTTGGCCTTGCTGCGGGCGGCCTCCACGGAGTCGGCTTTCGCCAGCGCCACGCCCATGCGCCGCTTGCCGTTCACTGCCGGTTTACCGAATAGCCTAAGGTCGGTATCCGCCTCGGCGAGGGCGGCGCTGAGGTTCGAGAACCGCACCTGCGACGACACGCCCTCCACCAGAATCACGCTGGAGGCGGCGGGGCCGTTTTGGCGAATGGTGGGGATGGGCAGCCCCAGAATCGCCCGCGCATGCAGCGCAAATTCCGACAGGTTTTGCGAGATGAGCGTGACCAGCCCTGTGTCGTGCGGGCGTGGGGAAACTTCGCTGAAAATCACCTCGTCGCCTCGCACAAACAGCTCCACACCGAACAGCCCATAGCCGCCCAGCGCATCCGTAATCGCGTGGGCGATGGCTTGCGCTTTCGCCAGTGCCGCAGGCACCATCGGTTGTGGCTGCCACGATTCCTGATAATCCCCATCTGCTTGGCGGTGGCCGATGGGCGCGCAAAAGCTGGTGCCGCCCACATGGCGCACGGTGAGTAACGTGATTTCGTAATCGAACGGAATGAACCCCTCCACAATCACACTCGTGCCGCCGGTGCGCGATTCCTCGCACGCGATTCTCCACGACTCAGCAATATCCTCCGCTTTTTTAATCACGCTTTGGCCTTTGCCAGAGGAGCTCATGATGGGTTTCACCACGCATGGAATGCCGATGGCGGCGACGGCTGCTTCGAATGCTTCCTTCGTGTTCGCAAAGCGGTACGGCGACGTGGGGAGATGTAATTCCTCCGCGGCGAGGCGGCGGATTCCCTCGCGGTTCATGGTCAGCTGTGTGGCGCGCGCGGTGGGCACCACCGTAAATCCTTCCTCTTCCAACGCCCGAAGGGTGTCAGTCGCGATGGCTTCAATTTCCGGCACGATGAGGTCGGGTTTCTCAAGCTCAATCACGCGGCGCAGTGCTTTGCCATCCAGCATAGAAATCACATGGCTGCGATGCGCCACTTGCATCGCGGGGGCGTTCTCGTAGCGGTCCACCGCAATCACCTCCACCCCAAGGCCTTGCAGCGCCATCGCCACTTCTTTTCCCAGCTCGCCCGCGCCGCAAAGCAGCACCTTTTTCGCGGTGGGGGAAAGCGGTGTGCCGATGCTGGTCATAATGCCTCATGTTGGGGGAGAGTGGTTCCCCACATCGTTACCCACGCGGGCGGGCGCTGTAAACGCCCAAATCCAAAAACGCATAAGCTGCTTATTTCATTGAATAAAACGGAGTATGAAGATTGTGTGACAGTGGCCTTCTGCGGTTGTTGAAAAACGGGGCATCTGGTATCCTTAAGGGATGATAACGTATCACTATCCAAAGGAATCACGCGTGCGTGAGCTTGCACTGCGCACAGGCGCAGGCCAGCCGCCTGTGGCGTTGCTCGCCGCGCGCACGGATATTTCGGCAGCAGAAGTGGCAGAGATTCGTAGCGCCATTTCAACCCGCGGCTGGCACGCCGTGCCCGTTACGCTGGATGGCCAAGATGTGCTGCAAGTGACAGGATTTAAAACCGCGCAGGAGGTGACAGATTTCCTCGCCACCCGTGGCTTCACCAGCGGCACCGCACAAACCACCACCGCGCCCGATGCCCCATCCACCACGCCCGTGGAAAAGCAACCCAGCTTCCTTGAGCGCAACAGCCTGCGCTTGGCGGGGGTGTTTAACCTGATTGGCGATATCGGATTTTTGGGTAATGGTATCATCACCCGCAACCCCTATAAAATCGCAGGTGGTGGGCTTTACACGCTGGGTGGTGCAAATCTTGCACTGAACGGCAAAACCAACAAGCAGCGCACCATCCAAAATGTTTCCGAGAAAATGGGCGAGCTGATTAGCCAAGAAGCATTGCCCCTTCCAAGCGATTCCGAACTCGCCGCGGTGATGCGCCAACGCAAAACAGGCGCGCTGAATAATCTGAGCCAAACACTGGCGCAGAACCCCGCGCAGGCCACGCTCTATTCCTACACCGCAGGCGCTGGCGCAATGGTGCTTGCGGGTGCAAAGAAATACCGCGCAGGCGAGGGCGCCGCTGGCTTGTGGTATGGTGCAAGCTCGTTCGTCTGCAAATTATTGGCGCTGGTGGTTCCGGAGAAATCGAAAGCGAAAGAAGAAGAGGGCGTAAAGAAAGCGCCTTCGAGCAATCCCATCACACGCACGGTGGATTGGTTCAAAGAAAAACCGATGCGCATTTTTGGTATTGGCTCGCTCGTCACCGATTCGCTGCTGGCGTGGGAAACCTATCAAGAGCACGCACGCAAGCCCGATGCAAAAGGCTGGCGCTACACCGCGCTTTCCGCAGGCACCTATATTGTCGCCGATATCATGGCGGCAATGTCGAGCAAGAACCAAGCAAATGCGGGGGGCATGCTGAATGCGGACGAGCAGCGCCGTGTGGAGGCGATGGCTGCTGAAGTGATTGTGGCCGCGCCCGAAGAAAAACGCGCGCCGCTGATGCAGAAGGTGACTAAATTCTTGGCCGCACGCGGCGAGGTAAAAGGCACCGAACGCGAAATTGGCGTGGAGCTTCAGCAGCAAGTGGAGCGCATGGCGCACAACCCATGGGCCGCCCGTATCGCGCAGGCCGACACCGAAGTGGCCACGGGGCGTAGTTAGTCTTTATTGTCTGGCGGAATTCTTTTTTGTCATCCTGAGTGAAGCGAAGGATCTCCCGAAAATGGATGGGGATTCTTCGGCGTTGCCTCAGAATGACAGACGGGTGAGGTCATGCGAGGGCATGTCACGTAGATAACTTTAGCTAATGCGACGTTGGAAGTTTCTCTGCCTGAAATTGCGCGAATTTGGGCTGCATCCATTCGGGCAGCTGCGCGTGGTAATCGATTCCGCCATGGGTGATGCGCCCGCCGGATTTTTCAACGTCCTCGAATTTCAATAACGCCAAACAGCGCGGTGCGAGGTCGGATTGCAGAATATAAAATCCACGCCGCGCGATGTTTTTATAATGCATGCGCGCGGTCACTTCTTGCCCCACATAGCAGCCTTTAGTGAAGCTCACCGCATGCAGCAGATCATAGCCCGCATCCAGCGCCACTACTTCATCCGGCGCGAAATCAATCGCGCTATCGGGAATACCAAGCCCAACGCTGGCGGTGCGATACTCCGCCTCTGAAATAAAAGCGTCATTCCTGTGCAGGCGGGAATCGCTCTCGAGGCTGGCGCTGGCGTCTACAGAGATTCCCGCCTGCGCGGGAATGACAGATATATATGCGCGCCGCGGCAGCAGGGGATGGCGCGGATCAGCCAAACCCGCCGTGTGGGAATAGGTGACATGGATATCCGTCACCTCCGAAATCGTGACCTTGGCGCGCAGCTTATACATCATCAGGCGCTTCTTCAGCAGCGGCGCATGCAGCGTGGGCGTATCGATGAGAATTCTATCCCCTTGCGCCACCAAAAACAGGTCGTGCAAAATTTTTCCCTGCGGCGAAAGCAGCGCGGCGAACTGAATTTTTTCTACCGCCAGCTTGGTTACATCCTGCGTCAGGATACCTTGGAGAAAATGCACCGCATCCTCGCCCGAAATGGCAAAGAGTGTGCGTGCGCTGTTGGAATGTTCGCTCATACCGTTTCTATATAGGGCGCCATCGCCAGTTGTAAACGCCCTGCCATCGCGGCGAGGCTGTAGCTGTGCTCCACCTGCGCGCGGCCTGCCACGCCAAGGCGGGCGGCAAAGGCAGGGTCGCGCATCAATTTCTCCAGCGCATCCGCAAGTGCGGGGGCGTCGCCGCGCGGCGTCACCAGCGCATCCACCCCATCGGTTGCAATTTCGCGCGGGCCATCCGCGTCGCTGGTCAGGGTGGGCACGCCGTGCGCCATTGCCTCAATCACGGTCAGGCCAAACGCTTCTTGCCGCGATGGCACAACAAAGAGGTCAATGCCTTCGAAGAATTCGCGTTTATCCTCCACCCAGCCAACGAGGCGCACATGCGCGCCAAGCCCAAGCGCGGCAATGCGCGCAGTTAGTGCTGCGTGCTCCTCGCCGTCGCCACCAATCATGGCGTGAAATGTTAGCCCACGCTGGTTAAGCAGCACCAGCGCATCAAGCAACACATCGAAGCCTTTTTTGGCATCCAGCCGCCCCATGGCACCAATCACCACCGGCGTGCGCATCGCCGCGCGCACGGGCGCAGGCGGCACACGCACCATGTTGGGCATATGCGACACATGCGCCGAGCCCGCCGCGCGCAACTGCGCCGCCAGATGCTGCGTAATCGCGAAGCAGTGATTCGCACGGTGAAACCGTTTGATGGAATTGTTATGCGCCACCGCGATAATTGGCACGCGGCCGCCAAGCGCACACAGCGCCAGCGCCACCGCGCGGTTGCCATGGCAGATAATCGCGCGGGCATTCATCTGCGTGGCCATCCGCCGCAATTTCCACATCGCCAGCACATCCCATCGCGCGAGGTTCGGCAGCAGGCGGTAGCTGCGTGCGGCGGCGGCAAGCGGTTGCTGCACCCATGCATGGGGCGAGATAATGCTGCACGCCCCGATGCCCGCCAGTGCCAGCGCGTCGGCATAATCCGCCGCCACTTGCTCCAGCCCACCGCGGCCACGCCCTAGCATCAGGTTGAGAATTGTCATGCCCGCACTGTAGAGGAGAAACCCAGCCCCCGCAACCAATGCAACGTAATGCGTGCCACCACCGCCAATAGAAAGCCGCGCGTAGCCTCCCATGGCGAGCTCGCCCCACCGCGAACGCAGTTCGCCACTAAACCTAATGAATCAGTAGTGACCCCTGCACCAGTTTGAACTGCGCGGGCGCAATTAGTTCCGCATGCATCACCTTCACCGAGTGGATTTTGCCATCCAGCTCGCGGTCCCAGAATTCGAGGAATTTATTGAGGGTGGGGAACTTCGGCGCGAGGTCGAGCTCCTGCCAGACATAGCTTTGCAGCAGTGCCGGATGGTCGGGGAACCGGTAAATAATTTCCGCCGTCGTCAGGCGATAATCGCGGAGCATGAGTCCGAGTTCACGGGATGTTTCTGCCATATGCATACCCCTTCCAAATCAAGCGATTCGAACGCGGGAATGCGCCATCAGCACATTCCCCCACCATTCACCCTACCATAAATAGGTTAAAAAATCATGAAGAAATGGCGTGGAGCCTAGCGCTAGTCTACTTTCATCAGCAAAAAGCAGGCTTCGCCCTCGTTGGCAGTGTCGTAGCGGGCGGTGGTGGCAAGATCGGTGGTCACACAGCGGCTTTCGCTGCCGGCAAGGGCCGACTTCCGCGGCGTCATAATCAAGCCGGTTGCGGGCAAGCCGTCATCGAATTTTTTGTCGATAGAAAGCGCCTGCTCCGTGGTCAGGATATTTTCCTTGGGCGAGCCAGTGGTGGCAGTGGATTTCCCCGCAATGCGCAACAGATGTCTATAGAATCCGTCAAAATAGAAGGCGTCGGAGGCAACGCTGCCGTCCTCGGCGCTGGGGTGTTCGAACAGATAGGTGGCGCCCTTCAGCGCGGATTTAGGGATGTTCACCCCTGCGCTTACCACGCCGGCAAGCGCAGTGCCCGAGAAGCTGCCCTCGATAAATTTCCCGATCGCCAAATGCTGGAACGCAAGCAAGCTCTCGCTCAGCGTGGGGTCAGCGCTTTCGCTGGCAAGCTGGCCGTTGCCGTCGCCATTGCTGGTCGAGGCGCTGGGCCATGTATCTGTCGCACCCGCGAAGTCGCCCGGAATTGCCTTCCATTGTGCCTGAAACTGGCCAAAGGCGTTGGAGTAATATTTCGCTTCCGTCATCATCGACGCCAATTGCGAATTCTTCGTGAAGCTGCGCGCACTGATCGCGCCGCCCGCCAGCAGGCCAATAATCACCAACACCACCGAAAGTTCCAGCAGCGAGAAGCCATAACGTGAACGGGCAGTGTGATGCATAAAACCTCTCAAGATTAAAAACAGTCTAACCAAGTTAGCTCTTGCTGTCACCATCACACTATTTAATTGTGCCCACGCCCAGAAGGTTTTGATTTTATGACGGGAAGTGTCTTTAAAAAATCTGTAATTTCACGACCAGTCAAGTGATTGTCATGATTCTTATCCACATTAATAAATATATTGTGGCGTGCAAAAGTAGCGCTTATTTCCTCCACGGTAATTTCTGCATCACCATTTCCGATACGCGAAGCCCAACCAAGCTTTTCGAGCTGCGGTATTCTCGACTCCAGTTGTTTAATATAGCTTGGCGTAGGAGCTTTTCCTTTCTTTACAAGCTGGTCAATTTTCCCAGATTCATCGAGGTAGGCAGCGGTAAGCGCCAACGCAATGCGCTTCTCGTCTACGCCCTCAATGGTTTTGGTACTTTTTAGTGGTTCTCCGTTACTCAATTTCTCCCAAATGCGGACTACTTTTTGGTCAATAATAAGTTCGGCAATGTTGCCAGCGCCGTCGTTGTTATCGTAAAAATTATCGGTTCCATATACCCCTTTCGTATCAAAGCGTTCCCGTACCCTCGTCAAAGCCCTATTCCAAGCATCGGTATTTATTGTTTTGTTCTTAATTTTGTTTCGAACATCTACCATTTCTTGATTCAAATTAATTTCGATTACAGGGCTTCCACCAATCCCAAGAATTTGCGGTAGAGCATGCAGTGGATTAGTATCAAGCTTTTCTGCATTTTTATTTCTCTTGTTACAGCTCTCTGCAAAGTCTTGATAAGCAGCAGGGTTAAAATTATCCAATGCCTCAAGATAAAAATCGACTGGTTTTAATAGATTGTTCGTTTCGCGCGCAAAAGGAATTGCCTGCCCTGTGCTGGATGCAGCGATTGCGCTTGTTGCGCTTAATAACAATGTTCCTTTGGGAAGATAGTATAAATCTTTGACAGCTATGCCAGAGAAACATCCGCCGAGAGTTATCGATTGGGTGTCTTTTGGGAGGCTGTAAAACAACATAAAGTAGAAGTTTATTTTTTTCTCCCCGCTGTTCCAAGTGAATGTACCTAGTTCAGATCCATGAGCCAGTAAAATAATATTCGCATTTTTACCAATATTGGCACGTTTTATCGCATCTCGAAAATCTTCTCCATCAATGGGCGTAATAACAATACAGTCTGTACGCTTTTTGTAAGCGGATAAGGCCTCCTCGATGGCAGTGTTACCCTTATAGTCTTCACCTAGGAATACGTATGTTTTTGTTGCCTGCTCACGTTTTGCATCGGTGCCCTTACGTTGAGGTATGTAGTTGGGACGGTCGGGCACTTTGAAGCTCCAATGAGTGTGCTAAGTTCAAGAGCAAGAATAGCAGAAAACTCTTAATATTTAATTAATTGGATGGGATTTCTTGCCCTGTGGCATAGCGGTTGCTACTATCGATAGTAGATGACAACGCATTACAGTCTAAGCCGCCTGCGCGCAGGGTTTGCCTTGGGTTTTCTTGTGCTTTTGGTGGGCGCGGGGGTGCCTGTTTCCGCCCACGCAGCGGGCGATGCGTTGATTGAAGGGGGGCGGTTATGCACCCAGCAATTCCCTCTACAGGAACAAAAATACAACATTCCCACCCATTTGCTTGCCGCCATCTCCACCACGGAATCGGGGCGGTGGCATAAACAATTAGGCATGGCGGTGCCATGGCCATGGACGATCAACGCCGAAGGCAAAGGCTACCATTTCGCCAGCAAAGCCGAGGCCATTGCCCAAACGCAGAACCTGCTTGCGCAAGGCATGCGCAGCATCGATGTGGGCTGTATGCAGGTCAACCTGAAGCACCACTCCAAGGCATTCCGTAATCTGGAGGAGGCCTTCGACCCCGAAACCAACGTGGCCTATGCCGCCAAATTCCTGCGCAACAACTACGCCGATTTGGGGGATTGGATTAAAGCCACCGCCGCCTACCATTCGCGCACACAGGTCTATGGCCAGCGCTACCTGACGCAGATCGAGCGCAGCTGGAACCGCATCGTGGCCAAAGTGGCCGCCGCCCGCGCCAGCCAAGCCAGCGGCGGACGAAGCAGCGCCGCCACAACCCCAACCCAGCCCACCACCCGCACCGCCGCACCGCGCAGTACCGTGCGCTCTGTCAGCCCGCGCAGCGAGCGGGTGATTAAGGTGACAGACGCGCCACGCCAGCGTAATCCTGAAATCTTGGTAATCCGCGGCGCAACCAGCGCCCCCGCCACCCCCCTTGTGGCGGAGGAAAAGCCGCTTCCAGCCTCGGTTCCCGCGCCTGCAGAGGCCACGCCCATCGCCACGCCATCGGGCGATTACGTGCGCCGCGTGACGCTTGACAATTCGCCGCCTGCGCCGCAACCTGTGACGCAGAATACGCCCAATAAATTTGTTTTCGCTAACTAGGAAAAAAGCAATGTTCGAACGTATTGAAGTCTCGCAAACCCAAGTCGCCTGCAACGGTGGTGGTGGTGCGCTTGGTCACCCCAAAGTTTACCTGCATCTCGATCACGAAACGCATGAAGTCACCTGTCCGTATTGCAGCCGCACGTTTGTGTTGAAACACACGCACGACAGTAAGGCAGCGTAATGGGCAGCATTGGCGCAGTATTGTTAATCGGGTTGATGTTGGCCACCGTGGTGGCGCTGGTCATCGGCATTTCATTGATGGCGCGCGGCGGTGAAGCCAACCGCAAATACGGCAATAAGCTCATGGTCGCGCGGGTTACGCTGCAAGGCCTTGCGCTGGCGCTCGTCGCCGTGCTGTTGATGATCAAACAAAAGGGAGCGTAAGCACCATGAAAATTCTCGTGCCAGTAAAACGGGTAGTGGATTACAACGTCAAAATCCGCGTGAAGGCGGACGGCTCCGGTGTCGAGCTCGCCAACGTGAAAATGAGCATGAACCCATTCGATGAAATCGCAGTGGAAGAAGCAATTCGCCTGAAAGAAAAAGGCATCGCAACGGAAGTCATCGTCGTTTCCATCGGCGATAAGAAAGTGGAAGAAACGCTGCGCACCGCCCTTGCCGTAGGGTGCGACCGCGCGATTATGGTTGGCACCGACGCGCGCATCGAGCCGCTGGCAGCCGCAAAACTGCTGAAGGCCGTGGCAGAAAAAGAAGGCGCAAACCTTATCATCGCCGGCAAACAAGCGATCGACGACGATGCAAACCAAACCGGCCAAATGCTCGCCGCATTGCTGGGGTGGCCACAAGCCACCTTCGCCTCGAAGGTTGAAATCGCAAACGGCGAAGCCACCGTCACGCGTGAAGTGGATGGCGGGTTGATGACCATTGCGGTAACGCTTCCCGCCGTCATCACCACCGACCTGCGCCTGAACGAGCCGCGCTATGCCAAGCTGCCCGACATCATGAAAGCCCGCAGCAAACCGCTGGCAACCCTAACGACGGATGAGCTGGGTGTAGACGTGACGGCGCGCACTAAAACCATCCAAGTGGCGGAGCCACCCAAACGCAAAGGCGGCGGCAAAGTAAAAGACGTGGCCGAACTGGTCGAGAAACTGCGCAACGAAGCGAAGGTGATTTAACATGAGCATTCTTGTCATCGCGGAACATCACGACGGAAAACTGGCACCTGCCACACGTGCGGCAGTGGGCGCGGCACAGAAAATCGGCGGTGACATTCACCTGCTGGTGGCAGGGCAGGGCATCAGCGCGGTCACGGCGGAAGCGGCGAAGCTGGACGGTGTAACGCAAGTTCACGCGTGCGACGATGCAGCCTATGCGCATCCACTCGCCGAGAATTTAGCACCGCTGATTCTCACCGTGGCGAAAAGCTACACCCACCTTATTGCCGCTGCCACCACCGTGGGCAAAGACGTGATGCCCCGCGTGGCCGCGTTGCTGGATGTGCAACAAATTTCCGAAATCACCCACGTGGTGGCGGCAGATACATTTATTAGACCGATCTACGCAGGCAATGCGCTGGAGACGGTGCAATCCGCGGATGCAATAAAAGTCATCACCGTGCGCGGCACCGCGTTCGATAAAGTGCGTGACGGCGGTAACGCAACCGTAGCTCCCCTAAATCCGCTTACCAGCGCTGCTGGCGTGCGTTTCGTGTCGATGGAAGGCGCGAAATCCGAACGCCCAGAACTCACCGCCGCGCGCGTGGTGGTGTCGGGCGGCCGTGGCATTGGCTCCAAAGAAAACTTCGCGGTGCTGGACGGCTTGGCCAACAAGCTGAACGCCGCCATTGGCGCAAGCCGCGCGGCGGTGGATGCAGGCTTCGTGCCGAACGATTATCAGGTCGGCCAAACGGGTAAAGTGGTCGCGCCAGAGCTCTATATCGCCGTTGGCATCAGCGGTGCCATCCAGCATCTCGCGGGCATGAAGGAAAGCAAAGTCATCGTCGCCATCAACAAAGACGAAAACGCTCCCATCTTCGAAGTGGCGGATTACGGCCTCGTCGCCGACCTATTCACTGCCGTGCCAGAGCTCGAAAAGGCATTGTAACTTTTCCCATTCGGTGCGAAAACCTGCCTATGACGCAGTCATTCACCCTTGCGCTTGCGCAAATGAACCCAACCGTTGGCGACCTCGCGGGTAATGCCGCGCGCATCCACGCGTTGGCCGAGCAAGCCGCCGCACAAGGCGCGGATCTCGTGATGTTCCCCGAAATGGCGCTGGTCGGTTACCCCGCGCAGGATTTAGTCGTCGTGCCCGCGTTTCGTGAAGCGGCGATGGACGCCGCACAGCACGTGGCCACCGCCACCAAAGGCCTCGCCTGCGACCTCTTGTTCGGTGGGCTGTGGCACGAAAATGGCCATACCTATAATGTCAGCTTTCTCGCCAGCCGCGGTGCGCTCACCGTCGCGCGGGTGAAATACGACCTGCCGAACTACGGCGTGTTCGACGAAAAACGCGTGTTCGACACCGCCGAAGCCCCCAAGCCGCTCGTGTGGCGCGGCATCAAACTCGGCGTGCTCATCTGCGAAGAAGTGTGGGATGTCACCCTGTCCAACATGCTGGCGGAGC
>JACCDH010382751.1_pt1 | contig 30363 bp, 32 predicted proteins | sample 7442481 | NCBI WGS metagenome assembly JACCDH01 (sample SAMN15323433, study PRJNA562643) | freshwater metagenome | isolation source: river surface water | place: USA:Blue River Watershed | collected 2017-08-15
GATTGTGGATCGAATGCTAAAAAGTTGTCGATTAAGGCGTCAGAAATCTGATCCGCTACTTTGTCTGGATGTCCTTCAGAAACACTCTCAGAAGTAAATAAATAAGGCATGTATAGTTGTTTATAGTTCATTAACATTTCTTTGCTACTAAAAAACTAATTTAAAATTTTAATGTCAAAGAAATGAAGTGTATCTGAATAATACTTTAACATACGTTTTTCGAATAATTGACAGTATAAATCAAGACAAACTGAGTAAACTTTTTGATTCGGGTTTAAGATTTTCGTATTAAACAAAAGAGAACTTACATCTCCACATACAATATCAAAATTATGCAAATAAACTATCTCTTCAGAGGTTAAGTTTTCCATACCACATCGATTTAGTATCAATTCGCTATTTATATAATTTGAATTGATGCCTGATTTGTAAATGATTTTTATTTGTTTACCAAAATACTGTGAGAGAAAGTTCAGTACTTTTTCCTCATACTGCAAATATGTATTTAAATCAATTGCATCATTGGCAATACTAATATATAAAATTGAATTGTTGTGTGAGAATCGATTAAGATTATTGTTTAAATAAAAATGAATTGGTAATATAGTTTTAGAAATATCAATAACGCCTATACTAGATTTAAAAATATCGACGCCACTTATAGTGTTTTTTCTAATTGTATATTTTATACCTCGTAATGAAAATAAAAAAGATTTAATTATATCTTTTATTTTTTCCTTCGGAGTGATGCTTATATTTTGTAAATTAATTAATCCATCATAAGTAATAAAAATATTATTTGACTTAAAATTACTATATATAATATTATTCATAGTGAAATTTAAACAGGAAATTCCAATATAATTATAATCATTAAATAAATTATGAAGCGATTTTTTATTGTAAAAGAAATAAATTGGTAAAAAAGATCTAAAATCGAACTTTTTATTAGATAACTTAAAATCAGAATTAATTTCTACTGGTCCAAGTGTATGTATTACGAAAAAGTTCGAGAGACTTTTAGAAAGTTTAAGATGAAGATCAGTATATACAACATACAAAATTTTCATTTGTTGAGAGGTCTATATTGTGAAGGCAAAACTTTGAAATCAATAACATTTTCAGAATATGTTTCTAGAAATAGATTTAATCGACTATGAACTTTTGAACTTAAATGCCATACCCAACTTTCCCAACTACCTGCAAAATGTAAGAAATAATTATTGAAGAGAGATGCTGTGAAACATTCAATAACAAAAGATTCATCTCTAATTTTATATAGAAATGGGTAAAGATGAGCCATTTCATATAACCATATAGCCTGAAACTTATAATCTAAAAAATGTGTTTCTACATTATTAAATAATATGTTTAAATAAATCTCTTCGCCGTTATCTATAGCTTTATTTTTACCATAATGAAATGCAATTTTTTCAAACTCGTGATAGTCACTTGTTTTGAAAAGAAACAAACCAGTTGTTATTGAATCAGTTAAATTAAAAATATTATGATAATTATAAATATATTCATATGGAGCTGTAAGTGAACTGATGATAGGATATGAATTGTCTGTACTATTTCGAAGGCGAGCAGCTCTACTTTTAATTTCTAAATAAGTTGCTGAATAAGGCAAATTTTTAACAGATGAAACAACTCCATATTTTTTACAATCCCAAGTAGTAAAAATATTAGGAGCAAATGGACTTATAACAATGTCGGTATCAATATAACAAGCCTTGCTGTATCCTAGTTCAAATAAACATTTTGGGTAAAAACATTTTTGCCAATAAATGTTATAGCTAGAATCAGCAAAATCAGTAAATAAAACAAAATCTATATTGTGTTTAAGACAATAATCTTTTATAAAAGGAAAACTATTTTCAAAAAAATTGAGTATATATTTATCTCCAATGGCATGACTGAAAATAACACAATCGTGAGAATTATTAGAAAATTTAAATAATTTATAATTTGATTTGTTTTTCATTTTTTATAAAATTAACGATAAATATCCAATAAATTAAAGTTCTTAAAATACTTAAAAATAAAAATGTTTTAGAAAAAAGAAAAATAGTATTTAGGTTAAACAAAAAATATATAGAAAATTGAACTAAAGAAATGAAAATAGTAAAAATTAAAATATAATTAGACTTTTTTTTGCTAAACATAATTGAACTCAAGGGTAAATATATTGCATTCATGATTTGCCCTCCAATTAAAATAATTATAGTCGAAGTACTTGTAAAAAAGAATAAACTAAATAATAAAAAAAAAATTAAAGCATATATATTAATTTTCAATTTATAAAGTTGGATTTTTAAAAAAAAACTATTACTATATAAATCTTTAATTTTATATCTTACCAAGATTTCTCCTATAACTAATATGGGAAGTGTTAATTGTAAATAATACCAATACTGACCAGAGATTGATAAAGTAGTTTTTTTTGCAATATATATTCTATCGTAATTGGTATAAAAAAAAGAAAATAATCCATGCAAAACAATAAACAAATAAAAATTAATGTCATTAAAATAATTAAAATTAAATATTTTAGTTAAAGTTATTTTTTTTAATAAATGCAAAAAATCTTTTCTAAAAAAAATTAAAACTATTGCAATATCTGAAATTATAAGAAAAATTATTCTCCATTTGAAATCTTGCAAATATAAGTACAAAAAAAATGTAAGTAAAGAGCTTATACCAACATTGAAAAGTTGAATTACTGAATTTTTTTTAAAATCACCTAGTGCTGTTAATTTAGCTTTATATATTCCAGTAAATAAAAAAAATATTGAATGAATTAAACCAATTAAGATAATTAGATTTAATTCATTTAAAAAATAAAGGATTGACAAAATTAGAATTGAAAATAAAGTAGCTACTTTAATAACATTATCGATATAATCGATCCAATTTTTATTATTTAAAACAACTAAATCAACTCCATTATTATATCCAAACATAATAAAAGTTTGAAATAAAGCGCTATAACTTAATATAACTCCAATTTGTCCATATTCGGAAAATCCAATTTTATTTTTTAAAAAGATAACAATCAAATAATTTAAAAAATAATAAATAAAAACAGGATATGATAATCTAATTAAATTAATATTTATTTTCATTTTAGAAAAATCTTTGTTCTTTATTAAGAATAGATTTGTTAAATGAAGTTATATCGAGGAATTTAATATTTAATTGTTTACACTGATTGCAAATAAGCGTTGACCCATTTTGTAAGACAATCAAATCACATGAATCTACAACTTCATCCCAAGAGTTAAAAACATTAAAATCATCTATTTCAAAATAATTTATTAAATCGGTTTTGGAAATTGTAGGGTCAAATAATTTTACAATTGCACCTTTTTCAATAAAATATTTATACATAGGCTTTGCAAGTGTACCTCGTAAATCATCGGTTTGAGGATTCCCTTTAAAAGCAAGACCAGTCAAACATATATGATTATTTAAAGTGTACATTTTTAAAATTTCATCGCATACTTTATAAATCCATTTTTCATTCAAATTTCTAGCAGTTTCAATTAAACTCATAGTATAATTTTCATGAAATGACTGTTTAAGTATATATGTATCCTTTTCAAGACAAGGTCCAGCAACAGGGCCAACTTCTTTTAAAAAAGACCTAGGATAATCGGTTGTAACTAATGATTTTAATTCAGAAAAGTCTAAAGATAACTCTTTAGCAACAAAACCAAGTTCATTTGCAAATGAAAAATATACGTCTCGTTCAATATTAGAGGATAATTTAGCTAGTTCAGCAATTCGTGTACTAGATGCGGTTATTATTTTGTTACAGAATAAAGAGAATAAGGCTTTCGATTCATTTATTGCTACACTTGTAGTGCCAGAAATAATCTGAGGTAGAGTAGATAATTCCAATAATGCTTTACCCTCAATAGTTCGTTCGGGACAAAAAGCAACATGTATATTTTTATTTTTATTACTGAACCACTCATTAACGAAATCTGAAGTTCCTACACTGACAGTTGATCTAAGTATAATTACATCATCGTCCTTGATAATAGAAAATATTTCATTTAATAAATTCAAAATAATATCAGATACTGTAATTTCATTTTGAATAACAGGGGTGCCTATTGTTATTATAAAAACAGTATTTCTACTTCGTCTGTTGTAATTACTCAAATCACTAATAGCATAAAATGATTTATTATTAATTGAATTAATTAAAGCTTGATTAATACCATCTTCATGAAAATGAGGAACGCCACAATTGATGGAATTAACTTTAAATGAATCTTTTTCTACACCGATTACAGAAACTTTTTCACTCAATTTCAAACTTAGTGTTAGTCCAACAAAACCTAAACCGATAACTACAACATCATTATCGTACTCTGACGAATTTAAATTTACCATAAAAATATTTAATATAAAATTGAAAATATGAACTAAAAGTTCTTTTTAAGACATGCGGCTCTTTATAAAATCTATATAAAAATCTAATTCTAAATTTAGTGAAAGTGGTAGGAAAGTATTCTAATCGATTACTAGCTTGCCTTATATAACCACCACAAGTTATAAATTTTATAGTTGGGTAAAATGACAATAACGTGATGGCTAAATTTTCTTGTAATGGTGTCCCCATACCTATTACTACAAAATCATATTTACTTTCTGCAATTTTATCAATATAAATATTAGTTTCCCTGTAACCATCTATACCATCTACTTCCAAATCACTAAAATTTAATTTTACTTGTCTAATAAATGATTCATTTTCATCTAATGATGCTCCTATGAATAGTGTTTTTTTTTTATTCATTTTGCAATATCTGAAAAATATAGGCGCAAAACTTGAATTATCAAAACTAATATTTTTAATATTTAAAAATAAATTAGCTAAGTAAAAACTATCAACTCCATAAATAATGTTATCTATATTATAATTAATTTTTAAACAACTATATGGATTTAAAAAACTATATATTCCACCGTTTGCGATATTAGTAAACTGGTAAATAAAATCGTCAAATGAATATACTTTAAAGGATTTCATTATTATTAATTTTAAAACTATTAATTGATTTATTAGAAAGTTTTGCAGCAAGTAAAATACCAGCAAAAGAAAATAATAATAATTTAGGTCTCTCTAATGGAGCGCTAATTAAAGATGTAATAATTATAGGGAGAATTACTATTAATGATGCAAGCTTATTATTTATTTTTTTCCAAAATTTACTGAAAGTCCACAAAATAAATACAAATAAAATTATTGAAAAAAATAATCCAAAACGAGAGAGAAAACTAGGTAAAGAACCTTCATAATAACCCAAATCACTTTCAGTTGAATTCAAGATTTCAAAAAATTCTTGGGCTCTCTTATTATTGCTAGATTCTTCAATAGAAAAAAAAGTTTGAAAAAGATAAAGAAAATCTTCACGAAATAGATAAGATAATTTCTCGTGGAAAAGAAAAGAAATTGGGATTAATAAAATCAAAGAGAATAAATATTTGGGCCTTATAATTAATATAATAGCAAATGAAATAAAAATATGAAAGAAAGCCATTCTACTTTGCGACAAAAGCAATAAAAAGAAATTAATAAAAATATAAATAAAGTGAATAGATTTTGTTTCGCTTAAACCGTTCAGTATTAAATCTAAAAAATGTAGAGAAATCGCAATTGCACAATATGCTCCCAAATCACCAGGAAAAAGAAAAAAACAAGAATATCTATCGTAATGTAATTCAATATTAGAGGATCTATAAAAACTTCTTAGTAAATCCCTCAAAATTGTACTTTCGAATATTGCAAATATCAAGAGAACAATCGTGGCTTGCTTAAACAAAGTTAAATTCAATTCTTTCTGATTATTAATCAAAAATAGAAGAGCAATAATACTAATTATATATTTAAAAATTGTAATGTTTGGACTAGATGTGAATACAAGTAATCCAAAAAATAAAAACAAGATTAGATTTAGTAAAACTAAACGATTATACTTTCCAATAAAAAAAAATAATATCAAGCATATAGAGGCCAATAAATTATAACTAACAATGGGTACTAAGGCAATAAGTAAAACAAGATGTATTTTTTTTAATGACAAATTCATATAATAAAGATAAACCTACAACCAATTAATTCTTAAATCAGGGTTAAGCCGATTAGATGGCATATCTATTTCTAATGGGTAGTCGGAATTAAAATTATTACCGATAATTATTTTTCTTTGAAATGTTATTTCAATGTCTTTTGGCAGACCATTTATATCAGGGTTACTGTAATTATTTACATGTAAATGGGTGATGTGTAATGAGAATTCTTTAACAAATTTTTCAATAATTTGTAAGTGCAAATCAATATCATGAAATTCAATAATTAGAACATCAATTAAATTTTTTTTAATAACTAAATCTGATAAAATTCTATACTCGGACCCCTCAATATCTATTTTTACTACCATCTCATGCTTAGAGGTTTTAATCAAATCAAAGCATTCAATTAAACTTTTACTTTCATCATATACATTTCTACCAACATATAAAGGAAAAAAATGAACGTTTTTTTTATTAAAGAACAAATGATAGTTAAAAATTGCTTTTAAGGAATTTAAAAAAGGATAAAAATTAGGGAAGTGAAAAATATTTTTTAGTAATAACTTAACTATTTGAAGATATGAAACAGATCGGTCAAATAAGTATAAATGAGCAGTGGGGTTTAATCGTAAAAATTGATTTTCAAATGACCAATCATCATTTATGCCAAATGAAACAAGAATTTTCCTGTTAATTATGGCTTGTTTTTGTATCAAATAGCCCCCATCATTTTTTCTCCCAATTCTAATCAAATCATCAGAAGTAACAGGCTTCAACCAACTTGGTAAATTTAACTTATAATTCATTATTTAATTTTTTAACTACTCTGTTCCAATTATATATTTCTCTGACATTAAGTCTTAAATAAAATCTATCTTCATTTGTAACATTACTATTTATCCAAGAGTAAAACAAAGTTGAATCTACCTGGCTTTTGTTATCAACAAAAAATAAAAATTTATCAATGATTACTGGATTTAATTGATTACGTATTATGTGAAAAGATTCAATGTTACTAACTATGCACCTTAGGCCCATATCTAGTGCTTCAATCAGTGACATTCCTAACCCTTCATATTCTGATAAAAAAATAAAAAATCCACATTTTTGAACTATAAAATCAAACTGATTATCCCCAACTACCCCATAATAGTTTACTTTTTTTTCGTTAGTGTAATTTTTCATTAAATCTATTTCATCATGACCTATAACATTTATTTCTGAAAAATTAAAATGATTTAAAGCAAATTGAATTGATTTGTCTACTCTTTTATTTTTTCCAATACGTCCAAAAATAACCACTTGATTGCCTCCATTAGACATCGTTTCTCTGAATATAAATCCACATCCCATGTAAAATGAATTTTTTGCAAATTTTTTGGTCAAATTCACATCATTATACGAAATACAATAAGCATTTGAATTTCTATATAATAGTTTTGAAATTAAACCGAAATAAATTTTTTTTAAAAAAAACAGATTATTAGTGTGAAAAAATCCTCCGTGCGGAGAAATTATTTTTTTATTGTACTTAATAAATAATGAATTAAAATCAACAAAAAAATCCATCCCATGAACATGCAATGTATTTGTACTAATGTATTTAGGGAATTCTTTTGGAAGTAAATTGTTTTTTATATTAAAATGATTTAATCTTATTACTTTAAAATCTTCAACATAATCATCTGAAATTTTATCCCTGGTAAAATTTGTTGTAATTACACAAACATTCAATTTTTGCTCAATTTGTTTACGTACAATATTTTCTACGATCGTTTCCATACCTCCAATATTTGGACGAAATATTCTAACTAAATGTATTACATCAAATTGCATAAAAATCTATTGTTTTTAATAAACCATCTTCGAGTGAAACTCTATCTCTTTCACCTAATATTTTGAAGTTTTTGTCAAGTAAAGGCAACCTTCTATTCACACTCCCGGAAGGGGCATCAAAAACCACTAAATCAGATTTTATATTTAATAATTTATTTATGCGAATTGCTAAATCTTTCATTGTCAATTCTTCGGATGAACCTATATTAACTATTTCATTTTTTGATTTTGGATTTATGGCAAGATTAATTGTATCAGAAACAGCATCATCAATATACAAAAAACTTCTAGTATTTTCACCTCCATATAGTTCAAAAACTCCATCTCTTGCTCTATTCAAATAATCTGGAATTATATGATTAATACCCATACGAGGACCATAAATGTTATGATATCTAATAATAGTAAAGTCGATATTGTGTTGCATGTGAGCAGAAATAACTGCACTTTCTCCATTTAATTTTGCACTAGCATAAGACCATCTTGGATTTTTTATGTCCTCAATTAATAATGAAACATCTTCAGGTGTTGGAATTTCAGTAATGCCTAGATTTACACCACCTGCATAAGCTTCACTTGTACTTGAAAAAACAAATCTACCTGGCTTATTTAATTCACACCATTTAAGCAAATTTAATGTACTCAAAGTAGAATGATATATAACATCAAATGGCCTATTATAAAAATTTTGAGTTCCATTGAACGCGGCTAGATGAAAGATAATATCAAATTTTATTTGGGGCAATTTTTCACTTAGATTATCAATTGATAGATCAATTTGTAAAAAAAACACATTGCTTCGTCTGCACAAATTATCAAAAGTGACTTTATCAGTAGTTTTAATAAAATTATCAACTACCCAAACTTCATTTTTAGGATTCTCTGCTAATTTATTTGTTAACCAATAACCAATAAACCCAGCTCCTCCTGTAACTAAATAATGATTCATTAAATATTTTGTTTATTCATAAATTATGTAAGATACTGTACTTGAAATTGGATCCCTAAATACCTTGTATTTATTTAGTCCAAGTATCTCTTTAAATGCAATAGTCTCACCTGGAAATTTAGGATAATTTAATTCATCAAATGCTATTATTGCGCCCTTAGTTAAAGAATCTCGAATTGCAATTAGACAATCTTTTGTTGGAAGGTATAAATCAAAATCAAAATATGCAAAACTTATGATTGTTTCTGGATTATTCTTTAAATAATCCTTTACTGTTATGGAAGCATCGCCTTTTATTAATTCAAATTTCTTAATATGTGATACAGGAGAATTGGATTCATGATATTTTAAAATATTTTCCAAATAATCTTCATAGTTTGTTGTTAAACCATGACCTCCAATTTTAATCATTTCATCATTACCATCTTTTTCATCTATAGTAGGAAATCCAGTAAATGTATCAAAACCAATAATTTTACGATAGACATTAAATGGTTCATAAATTCCCCTAAGCATTGAAAGTAAAGCTAAATTAGAACCCCACCTAACTCCAAACTCCATAACTACACCTTGAACATCCAATATTTGTCTATACATTTTATCCAGAAATAAAACTCTTGACAAAAGTTGTCTATTTAAAAATAATGAAAGATTTCCTAGTCTCTCATCGTAAGGAATAGGATTAGAATCAAGCAATTCGTTCAATATTTTACCTAAATTTAACTCCTGCTCTGATGATTGTGAGGCTACAAGAAAATCTTTTGACATAAAGTGATTCATAAGTTGAATTTTATTTGAAAATTTATAATTGATTGATGTTAGATATAATGTAATTTTTGTTTATACCAGTTAGCGATATTGTATTTAGAATCAATAAGCTTAACGCGTGCATTTGGTAATGCATTACCTACAAAATTAAATAAATTTGCTGTTGCTACTGCACTAATTTCACAATTAAGCCCATCTATTAAATGACTTCCATTTCCAGCGCCTCCTGCAATAATAATTGGAATTGTAGTTAATTTTCGGATTTTATTTACTGTTTCTAAATCATACCCAAATCCTGTTCCATCCCTGTCGATAGAATTTAAATATATTTCTCCGATTTTCATTTTATTAAGTTTATTAACCAATTCTTCTATTGTTATTTTAGTATTACATGAGCCATCTTTAATATATACTTGACTCGCACTACCATGATTTTTATAATCAATACAAGCAACTATACTTTGAGAGCCATACCTAACTATCAATTTTTTAACTAACTCAGGGTTTTCGATAATTGATGTATTTAAAACTAGTTTGTCAGCACCATTTTGAAAAAGAATTTCAGCGTCGCTCAAATTTTTAATACCACCTCCTGCAGCTATTGGAATAAAGACACCTTTGCGAATACTTTTTAATGTCTCTGAAAATTTATATATATCTTTTTGATTTCTTGTCGCATCAAGAATTACTAACTCATCTAATGAAAAAGTTATGTCTTGAAATTTATAATTTTTTTCTAACCATTGCAAATCACCAACTTTCTGAAGACGAAAATTTCGACTTTGCATAAAACTGCCATTATCATATATCAAAGTAAATATAATCCTATTACGTAACATTAAAATGAATTAATAAAATTATTAAATAATATAATACCATTGGTTTGACTCAATTCAGGATGAAATTGTACACCTGCAATATTTTCAAACTCAAATCCTGCAATAAATTTTTCACTATAAATACAAGATGAAGTGATAATATTTTTATCATTTGATAGCATTTTATAACTGTGCGTAAAATAAAAATCCGAATTATTATCAATTCCCTTGAATAATTTTGATTGCTTATTAATCTCAACTTGATTGAACCCAACATGTGGGATTTTCAAGTTTTCAGATTCATTAAATCTAGTGACTTCACCATTTATAAATCCTAACCCCTCATTAAATTTTTCTTCACAACTAGATTTACAGAGCAATTGCATACCAAGGCAGATACCCAAAAGTGGTTTTTTCTTTTTTAATACTAAATCATATAATAATTGGTCTATTTTATCATCTCTTATTTGATTAATCGCACTTCCAAATGATCCGACGCCAGGTAAAATAATTTTATCTGCAGCTTCTAAAACCTCAATACTATTGCTTAATTGCACATTTGAAACTCCTATAAAATTCAAAATCGAAGTTATTGAACTGATATTCCCCATGCCATAATCAATTATTGCGATTTTCATATACTAAAATTTGTACCAGGTTTAAATTTAGGCACCCATTTATTATTTTCTTTGATAAATAAATCTTTGTTTGCGTATTTGTCAAGGACATCATTGAATTCATCTAATGTCATTTCAAAATAAGATAAATAGGTATTAAGATATAACTCAGGAAAGATTCCATCATATAAAGAAACCAAATTGATAGCTTGATCCCTATCCATTGCCCCACGCCGTACCTCAATACTGGCATCTTGATTTGCTCTTCCAAAACCAAATTTTAAATACATCAAATAGGTATGTAAAGCATATAAGGCTTGGTCATTTTGAGAAAAGTTTGTAAATGTTCCTTCGTTATTTGTTTCAGCTTCTTTTAATCCGCAATGTTCTTTTGCAACTAAATAATTTCTGTATGGATCCCAATTCTCAAAGTAGGATAAATGCGTTAAATTTAAATCCTTTCCTTTTAGTGCCTCATCATCTGGGAATCTAAAAAAATATAAATCATTTTCAGACAATCCAGATTTATCCAATACTTTATTATATCCACCTTCCAAGTAAACTCTTTTAATATAATCAATATCAAAAATCGGATTACTTATGGTCTCATTTGTTCCGCCGTACTCTACTTCACCATCTTCTCCATAAAAAATTAAAGAAATATTATGGTTTAATGCAGTTTTAATTGTTGCAGTTGGAATTGCTATTAACCACCCATAATATGGAAATCCCATCTCAATAAAACCTACTTTATTAAGAATTTTCATAGCATGGCTACAAGCATTAATAGAGATATGATTATATCCACTATTAACAAATGCTTTTAAATTTTCTTCACCTAAATCTAATGGTAAAGCTGGCGTAACAGTAACGGTTAAGGGATTCATCCCATATCTATGTTTTAAAGTATGAGCAACATATGATCCATCTTTGCCGCCGCTGCAAGGAACTAAACAATCAAAAGAACCATCATTTTTTCTATATTTATCAAGAAGATTTAATAATTGCATTTCACGTTCCTCCCAATTAATTTTTTTCTTCTCTTCCATCCACTTACATGCATTACACCATCCTTTTTCATCAAATGATATTCTTGGCCTAGTAGACATCGCCAAACAATTTGTACACCACATTATTTTTTTCATAATTATTAATTTAATTTATTGGTAAATCATTAGTATCTAATCTTGGAATCTCAAATTCATTATTTAAACCAAAATGGGCAGTCGTAGGAACTGTCGTAAACGCACAATCGAAATTGTGTTTTTTCAGTAATTGAATTGTAACTTCGTTATACGATCCATATGGATAGCACATAGTTTTATAATTCATATCGATTCCCAATTCCTCTAGAAATGATATAGATTTTATTATCTCATTTTCCTGTTCAATTTCATCTAACTTTCCAAGCCACAAATGATTATATCCATGTGCTCCAATATGCATACCACAATTTATCATCATCTTTATTTGATTATAATTCATATATAATTCTTTTGAAAATATTTTTTCAGAAATTTTAATATACCTGAGAAAAAGATCTTCAACTATTTTTTTTCTTAATTCTATATTCAATTCGGATTGAAGAATTCTTTTAACAAAAATTATATCTGAATTATCAAATCGATTCGGAATTGCAAGTTTAGAATAATAATATTCATTTGACATCAGTGAATTTTCCAATCTATACTTATCTAATAATTCAAAGATTTCACGTATTAAAGATTTAAGATCTTTACAGCATTCTAAAATAAAATGAATTTTATTTACATCAAGGACTATATTTTCACTTAAAATTCGAGCAGGAATGAAAAAAGAACCCTGTAATTTATTATTGAGCAATATTGGTAAAACATTATTATAATGATCAATATACCCATCATCAAATGTTAACAATGCAGGATTATTAGGTAAATCAATTTTCCCTTTTAAAGCATCAACAAAATCCTGCATTCTAATAACTTGATAATTTTTTTTTATATATTGAATTTGATTATCAAACTTTTTTATATCTAACCCTTTGATTCCTGGATATCTGCTGTCAGTTAATTCCCTAACATAATGATACATTATTATTGTTACTTTCTTATTCATTTGTTGAATTTAAACTATAGAAGGCCTGTCTTGATCAGCATCTGCTTTGAAAATTACATAATCCAAATCAGACCTGTATGCACAGTTAATTTCAATATTTTCTCTGACAAAGGGTTCGAAATAATTTGGTATAATTATTTCATCTTTAATATTAAGTTTTTGAAAACCAATTTTATGAAAAACTTCATTTGAGATTCCAAAATTTAAAATATCTATATATTCAGCATTTTCAAAATGCAGAACTTCTTGAAATTGATTAAAAAGTGAACCAAAATTTTCAAGCTTTCCATATACATCTACAATTCTTATTACAGAAGAATCATTAATAAATATTTTTCTTGTGACGATAATGACTTTAGATTTATCGTCAGATATTTCCCAAAATTTGTATTTATAAATAGGATGTTTCTGAAACCTGTTATACAAGTATTTTATCGATTTTCTAGGAAAATAAATTTCTGTGAAGTCCGCATCTTTAAGATTAATAATATCACTTATCAACTTTATTTTATAATTATTTTGATTAAATTCAACTACATTATTCACTACAATATCTGTGATTTTTGCAATTTTAAAATCTATTAGTTTATTATTTAAAATAAAATATTGATTTAAAACGCCTGTCTTATATTTCCTGATCTTATGCAAAACTGTTGCAATTTTACTCATTCCAATACTACCATGAGTATGGTAATCATCAAAAAAAGAAAAAAGATTTGCTCCTAAATTTGAGATTTCTTCGTTCTTAACATCTGATCTCACCTTCCAAATTCCACCCCACGTATCTTTATATTTATTTAATTCAGGATCAAAATGACTTAATGGAATTATCCCCAAAATTCCGTCTATTTGCTTTGTAAGAATATTATAGCCGATAATAAAATTATAACGGTTATATTTTATGTCTAAGTGTTGAAAGTCAATCATTTCGGTAGATTTTACAAAAATGTGGTCAGACTGCCAATAATTTTTTATGAAATCTACCAATAAAGGCAATTCTACTTTCTTGCAAAAACGAATATCATAAATTTGCATTCTTATTTATTATATTGAACTTATTCTACTTTTTTTAAACCTATCCGATTCAAACGTATTATCTACAATTTCAATTTTGACGGGAACCTTGAATGATTCTAGATTTTGTCTGCAATATGATTTAATTTCTCTAGAAATATCAGGCTTCGATTTATCACCTTCATATTTTAATTTGGCACATACAATTTTTCCGGTTAATGGATTATTCTCTCCGTAAACAATAACATCAACTACCCCTTTAATTTGCAAAATAACATTTTCAACTTCTTGGGGAAATACTTTCTCACCACCTACATTTATAATTTCGGACTTTCTACCCAATATTCGAAAAAACTCCCCTTTTACTTCAACAGTATCACCTGTAACGAACCACCCGTCTTCAGTAAATGGGCTAGCTGCATTCAGATAACCCAACATTGCAGAATCTGATTTAATTTGCAGAATACCATCCTCAACTCTAGTTTGATATCCCTCTCCTCCAAGTTTTACCCATAGAGAATCATTACTTTCTGATTGTGAACGCATAACTCCTAGTTCAATTAAACCATATGTTTGTTGTAATTTAATACCTGGGAAAAGAATACCCAACCTTTTCAGTAAATTTTCGGGCATCGGTTCAGCGCCATAGCTTATAATCTTTAAACTATCCAAAGAAAATCTTTCATATGATCTACTCAACAGCATCATATTTAAAAATGTTGGTGAGGTAGGTAATAATTCTACTTTATATTTTTCAATTAAATTACATACATAATCTGGGTTTCTATTTTCCAAAAAAACTAAAGTTCCGCCACTTGACAAAACATGAAATAATGTATTTAACCCACCCCAGTGATCAAATAATAAAAAATTAATAGTTAATAAGGATTTTCTTTTATGAATGAACTTATTTAATAACTTTTCAAAATTATGTACTGCTCCTTTTGGATCACCAGATGATCCAGATGTGAACAAAACCAGTCCTGGTACATTTAAACTAGACAACTTTTTATAAAGTTCATTTTTATCTTCTGTTACTTCTAATTTATTAATTTCTATATTATCCTCACTAATTACAGTTATAATATAATCTAAATGTGAGATTTTTATTTTTTTGGAATTTTTTAATCTATAGTTAATATCAAGTGGAACTATAATTGATTTTTTTGTTATCAATGAAATCAAAATTGCAATAGTTTCAGGCGAAAAATCACTTTCTAACCCAACAATTTGTCCTGTCTTGATGAAATCAAGTTTGTTTTCCCAAAATTCAATTCTTTCTAAAATATAATGATAGGAAAAAGTTTTATCTTTCCATACGAAAGCAGTTTGCGTATCATACTGTTTAAGCGTGATTTTAAAATCTAACATAAATTTATTTATTAATTTCCTCAAGCACCAATTTGATTAATTTATAATTCATAAGATTTCCTACTTCTTCGTCAGGTATTTCAACATTGAACTCTTCTTCTAATGCAAGAATTAGATTTAAATGCTTTAGAGAATCCCATGATCCTATCGTATCGGATGAGGAGTCTTCATTTAAAGATTCAAATGGCACTTCAAAAACTAAGCTCATAACTTTTAAAATTCGTTCGCGTAAATTCTCCATTTTATTTTTCTGTTTAATTGTGATTTACTTTTATATATGAAATCTTATTTAGATTAAAATCTTCTAATATTGTGTAATATTTTTTTTCTTCTGCATTACTAATGAGTTTAAAATTTATTTTCTCGTAAAAGTCTTTTACCTGCTCATTTTTATTTGATGGGATATATATAGAGTGTACTTCTGTTATATTTAATTTTCTAAAATAACTGATTATACTATTTACAAATTCAAATTCGATATTCCTTCCAATAATTCGACAACTCATCAATAAGGTGTCAATAAATAGTAAATCACCTTTACCATTATTTTGTTGATTTATAATACACAAACCAGTTATGCCATTATCACCAAATTTATCTTTAACCGTTAATGAGAAAACGTGATATTCTTTGCTTAATATGAAATTTTTCATCTGAACTTCAGTATATCTCTTAGTTGTTAAATTAAATTGATTAGTTTTTTGTGTTAACTGTGCTAATCTCTCAACATGATTTATATTATCTCTTTCTACAGTTATTTCGATTTCTAGTGAAGTTAAATATTGATCAATACTTACATGCTTGTCTTTTTCTTGTGCTCTTAAAAATTGCTCCTTGTAAAATACAGTCTTTTTCAAATCATCCTGTGTTGTGTCTAAATTGAAATATTTGTGAACATATTTAAGAAGCAAAGTGGGGTATAAGTAAATATTTGTTGGTACTTGAATTGTGATAACTTCAGGTAAATGTTCCTTGATTAAATTAATTTCAAAAGATGAGTCATCCACGAATATAATACTATCAAGTCCTATATTTAATTCTTTTGCTATCTCCTTTAAGTTAGTCGCCTTGTCGTTCCAATTAATTTTATGAATAACAATGTTTTCTTCTTTCAGAAATATATCCTTGTGAGTTTTAAAAACTTCTAATACGTCATTTTCATTATTTTTACTACATAATCCTATGATAATACCTTTATGACTTAAATAAGTAATAATTCTTTGAACTTTATTGTAATATTTTCCATTTTTCGAGAAAACACCCATTTCAATTTTGTCTATTCCATCCTCGCCTAATACACCTCTCCATAATGTATTATCACAATCAAAAATTATAGCTTTTTTTAATTTGCCATTATTTTTTAGTAAAAAAAACTCTACCTCTGCTACATATTCTTTAAAAAATTCAATTGTATATGGTGCTTTTGATGAATGGAAGAATCTATAATCGATAAAATTATCTAAACCAGAATTAATAAATATCTTGTCAATATTTATTATGTAAAAATTTTTGGGTAAATTATCGCGTAAATATTTATTCAAATCATTTACAAGATTTTCTAATTTTGAACTACTTGAAGAAGTTGATACAAGACATGAAGTTGAAAAAGAATTTATAATTACAGATGGCGTATTTTCTAAATTTTTAAAAATTATATCCAATTCATTTTTACATTTTGAAAAAAAAGAACTATAAAATTCAGGAGTGATAGATTCGAAATAATCATCAATGCTTTCAATTATATTCAATGAATCAAAAAAGATAATTAATAAGTCTTTGTCTTTAAAAGTAAAGGAATCCTGTGCAATATTATCATAATTACCAATTTCTATGGCTGGATTTATATTATTTTTTAAACACTCATATTCTAAAATATCTTTTAAAGAATTAATTATTACATTAGACAGTATTCCAATATTGTACTTGGGTGAATTTATTTTTTTTGATAGCAATTTATTCGCAGCTAATATTTCTGTATATTTCATGTATTTAAATTATTACTTGGCCTCCGTTTACTCTAATAGTTTCCCCTGTTATATAATTTGATTTTTCTGAAGCTAGAAAACAAATTGTATTTGCAACATCAAATGCATTTGCTAATTTTCTAAGTGGCGTATTCATTGCACTAAGTAATTTTGTTTTTTCAGGAACATCTGAAATTAATTCAGTTTGAGTCATTCCAGGAGATACCAAATTAAATCTAACTGATAAAGGCCCATATTCAACTGCTAAGGAACGAACAAGTCCCTCTAGTGCTGATTTTGAGGAAATATAATAGGACAATTCAGATTTTGGAGAATTTGTATACTGTGTAGTGATAAAAATAAAATTTCCGTTTTTTCTTTCAATCATACTAGGAATAAAGATTTTCACTAAATTGAATGCACCTTGTACATTAACATTATAATGTTCAATAAATTTATCCCAGTCTATATTCCCAAATTTTATGTTTGGTGTAGCAGTAGTAGAACAATTTATTACATTAGTAACTTTGCCAAGCGTTCTTTCTATATTATATTTTATTTCCAATAAGCCTGACAAATCGGTAACATCACATTGTACTATCATTGCTTTACGATTCAGCTTTTCGATACTTTTATGAATAGAAAGTGCTTCTTCCTTATTTGAATAATAATGAACTGCTATATCAAACCCCGATTTCGCAAGCTCTATACAAGTCTGCGATCCTATACCACCAGTAGCACCAATAACTAAAGCAATCGGTGTTTCTTTCACTATTGGCTCAATAGTTTCTTCTTTAATATCAATTACTTTAACTTCTGAAATGCCAGTTGTAACTATTTGCTTGTGTTGATTCTTGATGTCAGTCCTTAACTCTAAACTACGTGCCTTATTGTTAATTCCTATAATTTCAACACTTACATCTATAATATCACCTATTCTAACTGGCTTTAAAAATTCTACACTTTGTTTATACCATAATGCTCCATCTCCCGGTATTTTTGTTCCTATCAATGTAGATATAAAGGAAACGCCAATCATTCCGTGAACTACTGGTTTATTAAATGATGTTAATTTTGCAAATTCTTTATTAACATGTAGTTTGTTATCGTCCCCACTAAGTTCTACAAATTTTTCTACGTCACTTAGTCTTACTTCATGTTTCAAAGAAGCAATTTCTCCTAAAAAAAATGATTCAAATTTTCTCATAAATTAAAATTTCCATAAACTCGATCCAAAAATAAAACCTGCCCCAACAGCAGCTAAAACAACTTTATCACCTTCATTAATTAAATTTTTATTTAGCGCCTCATCAAGTACAATTGCAACAGATGCGGAAGCTGTATTTCCTATTTCTTCTATGTTAGTATATGTTTTAGTTGTAGGTATTTTTGATTTAGCCATAATATAGCTAATCATCTGAAAGTTAGCTTGATGGAAAAGAAAAAAATCGATATTTGCAATTTCCAAATTTGCTTTTTTACAAGTTCTTTTAATGGAAATAGGGAGATTTGTAATTGCTTGCTTCCAAGTAGCTAACCCATTCATTTCCATATTATCAATTAATGGGTCGAACGATCTATTTTTAAATGAAAAAGAAGAACCCCCACCTCGTAGGCGAACAGATTCATAGGTAGATGGATCAGCATGAAATGAAGAAGCAATAATACCTTTATCCTTGTTTACTTTCCCAAGTATTGCAGCTCCAGAACCATCACTTAGAAAAATAGCAGTATTATAATCAGCGACATTTCTAAATGGACTCTGCATTTCTACACCAATTACTAATGAATATTTAATCTCCGGCTCACATTTCATTCTATCTGAAGCAACAGTTAAACCTGTAACAAAGCCAGCGCAATTTGCTTGCAAATCAAAAACTTGACAATTTTTTAATCCAATTTCTTTCATGATTTTAGCAGATAGTGCTGGAAAGATATATTCGTGAGAATGAGTACAACAAACTATTAATCCAATATCATCAATATTTATTTTTGAATTTTCAATTGCGATCAGCGCAGCTTTTAATGCCATATATGATGATGTAATTCCTTCCTCAGCTATTCTTCTGGACTTAATTCCTGTTTTTTGAATTATCCATTCGGGTGTTATATCAGGAGGTAAAGTTTTACATAATTCCTCGTTAGTTTCAATTTTATTTGGCAAGTACGAACCTGTTCCGATTATTCCGATTCCAAAATCTCTATCTTGCATTTTATTTGTATTTATTTTTCTAAAATATAGTTCTTTATTTCTTTGAGTTCGCCGCCACATCCATGTCCTGGCCAAAATATTATATTTTTATCGTAATTTTCAAATATTAACCTTTGGGATTCACCTAAAGTAATCAAATTTTCATTTGGTATTTTTGATTCGTTGTCTGAATAAAAAAGTGTGTCACCGGTGAAGATATTATTTTCAATTTGAAAAACACAACTACCTTCTGTATGACCTGGTGTGTTCAAATAATAAATACAGTAATCTTGAATTGCTAAAGAACCAGTTACTCCATCAATAAAAACATCTACATTAGGAATTTCTATTTTTTGTTTATAGCCAAATATTTTCATTATAAAATTTGCTAATTTTAAAGTCTTCGCATCTTTAATATGAAGATAAAACTTGGATTTAAATTTTTTTTGTAATTTTGATACACTAACTATATGGTCAAAGTGACCATGTGTTGCTAAAATTGCAAGGACTTTTAGGTTATTAGAATCAATAAAAGATCTAATTGTTTCATAATCAGATCCTGGGTCAATTAAAAAACAGTTATGGTTATCAATAAATATATACGTATTTGTATTTAATAATTTATTTGTGATTTTGTGAATGTTAGCCATGTATTTTATGTACTTATCCCACCAAGTTGAATGAATTGTGCAGTTATAAAAGCACTTTTTTCTGAACTAAAGAACTCTACAACATTTGTAATATCATCAATTGTTGCTAATCTTTTTATTTTTTGCTCATTTAAATACCAATCAATATCTTTTTGAGAGATAGTGTTCAACATATCAGTTGGAAATGGAGAGAGCGCTATTGTGTTACTAGTAATATTAAAAGTTGAAAATTCTTTTGCTAAACTATTTGATAGTGAATGTAAAGCTGCTTTCGTTGCTGAATATATTGAGGCCCCTATCGGTTCAACCGTAGAACAAATTGATCCAATATTTACTATTCTTCCAAATTTACTTTTCATCATTAATTTAGCTGCTTCCTTTGACACAATAAATGCACCAAGAAAGTTTATATTTATCATTTCAGTAGCTTTTTCAACAGTAAGAAAGAGTGCTTGAGATGAATGAGAAATACCAGCATTATTTAATAAAATATGAACTGTACCAAATTTATTCTTTATTTCGACAAACACTTTTTTCATATCTTCTGCATTCGAAATGTCGCCTTGTATTGAATAATAATTGTCATGTTTAAAATCATCAACAGTTCGGCTTATACCTATGACTCGTGCGCCTTTTTGAATAAAAAATTGAACAAGATTTTTACCTACTCCTCTTCTTGAGCCAGTTATACAAACAATTTTATTATTAAAAACATCAATTTGATTTTCCATATATTAATTTTCACTTACTAGTTCCTCTATATAACTCTTTAATGAACCAAAGGTATCAAAAGGTGAAATTTCTCTTGTCATAGCCCTATCATCGGTTAAAGAAATTTCGAATGAAAAGTTTTCTGAAATTTTACTTTCTAAATCTACTATTAATGAAACCAATGTTAAAGAGTCTATCGTAGCACCAGCACCAAATAATATCATACTATCATTACATAGACTGATATCAAATTCACTGTTTTGCTCTGAAATCTCTTTGAATGCATCTAACATAATTTCTAATATCTTCTCTGTTTTACTCATTTTATTTCATTTTTATTTTAAAGTTTATATTGCTGTCCAACCTCCATCGATTATAATATTTTGCCCTGTTATATATTTTGCATCATCAGACAATAGAAAAGAAACCGCAGGTGCTATATCATCAGGGTTACCCATCCTTCCCATTGGCACTTTTCTTTCATAGTTAGATATAAAGATTTCATGTTGTTTATCTAAAATTCCACCTGGCGAAACGCAATTTACTCTAACTCCATTCCTACCATAATACGAAGCTAGATATCTAGTAAAATTAATTATTCCACCTTTTATAGCTGAATAAGGTGCAGCAGTTGTAATAGATGTATTTTCATATATTGTTAAATCATTACCTACAACACCATATATAGAGGTAATATTGACAACTGACCCTTTATTTTTTAACAGCTCAGGCATGACTTTTTGAATAAAAAGGAAAGTTGTATTCATCTGCATATCAACATTCTTTTGCCATGATTGGTAACTTATTTCCTCAAATTTTGTACCCCAATCTATTGTTCTCGGATAAGCATTATTAACCAATCCATTTATTTTACCATAAAATTCGACTACTAGTTTTATTGCATTCAAAATGGAATTCTCTGAAGTAATATCAACATATAGTGTATTATTATTTAAATCTGTATCTACATTGATATCTGCATTAATTGCTATAGCTCCTTTAGATTCTAAATTTTTTACAATCTCTCTACCTAACAATCCGGAACCCCCAGTAACAATTATTATTTTCTCTGTTAAACTATTACTCATTATTCAAACAAATTTTTAAAATTTCAATTGACTCTGAAAAGCTATTCATCGGAGTTTCATTGTTTTTCAAGCAATTAATGAAGTATTTTAATTGATTTATATATGTTTCGTTTACAGTAAAAGTATTATCCTGAAACAGAAAATTATTTTGATCATTTTTAATATTATTATTAATAAGATCAACAATTAATGTTTCATTTTCTAGAACAATTTCAATTTCTCTTTTTGGTTTTCTCCTATAATAATTCAAAATAATATTCACTGTGAATGTGTCGTATCCTAAAACATAATTAGCATAATCTACCGAATCAATATTTAAACTTGATAGACTTTTAAAAATAGATTTACTTTCATTTGGCAAACCAAATAGCCATGTAGTGTAATCCAATTCGTGAATTAAATCTAGATGAACTCCTCCCCCCATTGACACAATTGAGCTGTAACTTGATCTAAAATCCTTCCCTGGACGCCAATCAGGCAAATAGGATCCACAGTATACATTTACCTCATTAATCTTTAAATTTTCATTTTTAATTTTATTTCTTAGGTAAATAATACATGGATGAAATCTCAAATTACAGGCTACGTAAGTTTTGATTTTTTCTTGATTAATTAACTTAATTAATATATGATAATTATCGAGACTATGAATAGCTGGTTTTTCAATTAACAAATTAATTCCCTTTTTGGCTAGTTTCTCAATATATTCAAAATGTAAATGAGTGGGGGTTGAAATAATTGCAAAATCAAAAAATATATTAACATCGTCTAAATTAAATATATTTTCTATTCCAGCTTCATCATTATTATTGTTATTTGAACGTAATGCGTAAATTTTAAAGTCATTATTTATAATTCTTAGTGCAGCAATATGTTTTTTTGCAATGGAACCTAATCCGATTATCAAAATGTTCATATTTCAAAATCGAGTTTATCGTTTTGCAACAAATATTCCATAAATAAAAAATCTACTGGGTGATCTAAATCGAAACAAATATGGTTCATTTCGTATATTAACGATTTATCAGTTATCGCTGATTTTTCATCTAAATCAAAAAATGATCTTTTATACCAATAAAATGAAGCATTTAAATCAAATACTAAAGGTGCTGATTGACGAGTCATCACACTACCATCAAAATTGGTTTTAACTAACGAATAAAAGCCACTACTTTTTTTTTCAACCATATTAAAATACGGATTTCTCGCAGATTGATTTACTGAAAACAAATTTTTAGCATCTTTATTAGTAATCAAAATCTCTAAAGCCTTTTCTAAATCTTCTAATGTTCTTAATGGGGAGGTAACGTCTAAATCTAAGATAAAATCATATCTATAACCTACCAATGTCTCTTCGTACAATAACAAATCCTTTAAAGTTTCAATTTTGCCTACAGTATCTGTTGCTAAATATTTTGGTCTAACATAATTCGTAAATAAACCAGATTTAACTGCCACTGTTCTAATTTTATCATCATCAGTAGATAACGCAATTTTGCAAAAGAATTTGTCTTTAAATAAATTTGCAACTTTAATTGTATAGTCAATTAAAGGCTTACCGTTGATGAGTTTGATGTTTTTACCTGGAATTCCCTTTGATCCACCTCTAGCACAAATAGTAATTAAAATATTCACATTTAGAAATTAAAATTATTTATATCTTCCTGAGCTCTATTATAATCTTCATGTTTTCCTATATCTAACCAATAGCCAGAAAAAGGATATGAAACAACTTTATATTCATTAGCAATTAAAGATTCAATCAAATCTGTTGAATTAAAAAATGAGTTTTTAGGAATGTGCTTAAGAATATTTTTTTTCATTAAATACACACCGCCATTTGAATAATAAGTATAATTAGGCTTTTCTTTCAGTCCCTTTATTATGCCTTCTTTTGTTTCAAGTACAGCATATGGAATGTTTACTTGGTAAGGAATTGTAAGAACAGACATATCTGCACCTTGTTTAATAAATTCCAGAAAAAAGCTTTCATAATCGATGTTTGTAAGTAAATCAGAGTTGGTAACTAAAACAAAATCATGTTCAAAATTTTTAATTTTAGATACTGAACCTATTGTTCCCATTGGCTCAGTCTCCCAAACATATTCGATTTTTATATTCTTATCCTTCCCACTTCCAAAATAGTTTTCAATCTGATCTCCTAAGTAATTTACAGATAACCAAAAATCATCAATTCCATATGATGCTAGCCGATCTAAATTATGTTCCATAATTGGCTTATCTCCTACTTTTAATAATGGTTTTGGAATTGTGTTCGTGAGGGGCTGTAATCGTTGTCCTCTTCCACCTGCCATTATCACAGTGTCTACTGGTAGATAGGATTTTATTGTTCTAAAATTAATTACATTAACAACCTTCATGTTTTCGTCTACTACTGGAAGAATTCTGAAGAGTTTTTCACGATATGTAATTATTTTTTGAATATCATTGTCACCTTTTTTAACAAAATGTGGGTTTGGTTGGATTATTTCATCAATTGGACTAGCTAGCGTGAAATTGTTTAATAAACCTCTTCGTACATCTCCATCAGTTAATGAACCTATTAATTTATCTTCCTTATCTACAACAAATAAAATAGAATCCGGAGCTAACACATTTAGCAACTCTAATGCCTGCTTTACATTAGCATCCTTGAAGATTAAATGCTCCTTAAATACTCGCATTATACTTTTTTATTTCTTTAATTATGTTTGATGCCGTGTCCTTTTTATAATAGATATTACCGCCTTTGTAATTACCTTTTTGTAATATATTATTAAATTCATTCACAATAGAAGATTCTAAAAAAGGAACATTAATTACATTTTCACTTTGCAATCTTCCACTTTGTCGATTTCCAACATTTAGAACAAATTTGCCAAGTGATGCTGCTTCTAAAATTCCACTTGATGTATTTCCAATTAGAAGCTTAGCATATGCCATTGCAGAAAAGTAATTCTCTCTTCCAAAATTTTCTATACACAAAACTTGATCTGGTGATTCGTTTTGTAAGATTTTTATTTCACTTCTAAAAATCGATCCATTTGTATCTGCATTAGGCATTGTAATTATCAAGAAAATGTTTTTCGAAATTTTTTGGAGAGCTAATCTCATCTCTTTTGCATAAGATTGGTTTAGTTCGGGAGAAATTGTTTCAGGGTGGAAAGTCGCCAAGACAAAATCTCGATGAGGTATATTGAATTTTGCAAACAATATATTCTTTTCAATGGGTTTGAAATTTTCAAAATCGTCTAAACTTAATGCGCCAAAATTGTATACACGCTTATTCTCTCCTATTAATTCTATTACTTTTGATGTGAATTGTTTGGCAGCTGTAAAATGCAAGAAAGATGCTAGTGTTATTTGATGCCTATAAATATTATCAATTGCACCCAAAGTAGTTTCCCCTCCATGAAAATGGGCATATTTAATACCAAATGGAATTCCCGCCTGTACAGCAGCACTCATCTCAAATCGATCGCCTAGGCAAAATACTAAATCAAATTTATTTTTTGACCAGAAATCTGCAAATTTAATTACTGTTAAACCATAAGATGTAGCAATCGAAGACTCATCATCATTTGATAATAAAGTTGAAATTTTATGAATTTTAGAGAATTTCGTTTTTTCAATTTCCTCTACAGTAAATCCGTGACTTTTTGACAAATGTGTACCAAAAGCAATAATTTCTAAATTAAAGTATTGATCATCTAATAATTTATTCAATAATGGAAGATAGATTCCATAGTCGGCTCTAGAACTTGTCAATACACCAATTTTCATTAATTCATTTCAATTAAATCGTCTTCGCTAAAATTTTTATTGGAAATTTTACCAATAACATTATCCCATTGCATTGGAGACAAGCCATTCCCGGGTCTTTTTGTAGTTATGTTTTTTTCAGAGAACACTTCTCCTTTTGAAATATTAATTTTTGCCACTATACTTTTTCTGGCAATTTCTATGTTTTTTCTTTCGGAATCACTTGGAAGCTTTTCTCCACTACCTGAAATTGCAAGCTCTATATTTCTTATGGAATCTACCATAAACTTTAACTCATTTGGTTCTAATGAAGCCAATTGATCGGGACCTGGAAGACTCCTATCTAAAGTAAAATGTTTTTCAATAATTTTCGCACCCAAGGCAACTGCAGCAATTGGGACTTCAGTACCTAGTGTATGATCAGAATAACCAACTTTAGTATTAAATTTTTTTTCAATTGTTCTCATTGCATATAAATTAACATCCTTCATTTCAGTGGGATATTCAGTATTACAATGCATAATTGAAATGTTATTTTGATTATGTCCAGCTTTTAAAAACACATTAACTGCTTGTTCAATATCATTCATGGTCGCCATCCCAGTAGAAATTATAATTTCTGAAAACAATTCAGCTGCTTTCCTTAAATAAGGTAGATTAGTGATTTCACCTGAAGGAATTTTGACCATTGACAACCCTAATTCTTTCAAAAATTCTAATGACTCGATATCGAAAGCTGTTGAAAAAAATGAAATATTTTTTTCTTTACAATATGATACGATTTCATAATGTTGTTCCCTCGACAATTCTAATTTTTTAAGCATCTGCAACTGACTTTCAGATGTGTCATTAGTATTTTCGATTTGATAAGAAGCCTTTTTTGCAGATTTCGAAACTAAACTTTCAGACTTAAATGTTTGAAATTTAACAAAATCGACTCCTGCATTTACTGCTGCATCTATTAATTTTTTTGCTAAATCAATGCTCCCATTATGATTAACACCAGCTTCAGCAATTATAATTACATTATTCATTTATATGAACCTACTTGGATTTCCTACTATTTTCATATTATCTGGAATATCGTGCAAAACAACTGTTCCTGCACCTACAATAACATCATTTCCAATTACAACTCCTTGTTTTAACACTGCATTTGCGCCAATAAATGATCTTTCTCCGATTGTTACATTGCCAGCTAATACTGCTCCTGGTGCAACATGTACACTATTTCCAATATTACATTCATGTTCAACAATACAACCAGTGTTTAATATAACATTCATGCCAATTCTAGAACATGCATTTATTGTAACATTATTACTTATAAAAGTGCCAATACCAATAGTGGTATATCTTGAAACAAATGAGGTTGTACTTTTTAATGTTTTTACCTCTTTTCCTCTTTTAATTATAATGTTGAAAACTTTTTCACGAATATAATTGTCTCCTATTCCAATCAAAAAATCAGTATCTAATTTCCAACCAATAAAAGAGTCTTCCCTTTCGTAACCTACATATTTTAAATTAAATGGATTATTCTGAATTATTTTTTGTTCAGCATATCCAATTATATTTAAACCATTGTCAAGTGCTGCATCTGCAACAACCATAGCATGCCCAGAATAACCAATTAATATAATTTTATTATCTAACACTACTTGGAATATTAACAATTCTATCTTCTAAATAAATTGCATTTTCTTGTGAATCTCTCTGAAAACTTGAATATTTAGGAGATTTAAAGATTAATTGCCAAATTGGCCTAGTCATCACATTATTTTCATTAGTTTCTTTTAAAAAACTATCTCTATCTTTCTTGTTCTCAAGCTCCAAACACATCAACCAATAATTAGCTTTTGTATTTGGCGGTTCATTCCTAAATTTAATTCCTTGAGATTCAAAAAATACTTTATACTCTAACGCAAGATTTCGTTTATTTTGAATAAAAGTTTCTAATTGTTCTAATTGAGCACAAGCTAATGCAGCATTTAAATTTGGCATTCTAAAATTATAACCAATTTCATCATGTACATATTCATATGGATGTGGCACTTTTGCTGTAGTTGTTAAGTGTTTAGCTTTAATGCCAAGATCTAAATCACTGGTTACTATTGCTCCACCTCCGCCGCTAGTCACTACTTTATTGCCATTAAAAGAAAACACACCTAACTTTCCAAAACTACCCGTTGGCATACCCTTATATTCACTACCAATAGACTCAGCCGCATCTTCGACTATCGATATATTCCATTTTTTACAAATGATCATTAATTCATCTAAATGCACTGGAAATCCAAATGTATGCATTGGCATACATGCTGCTATTTTTTTATTCGTCCTCTTATTGTAACACACTCCATCTCTAAGCTCTCCATGTTCATCTAAAAACGCTTGGACAGCATTTGGTGATAATCCCATTGTATCTAAATCGACATCCAAAAAAACTGGAGAAGCGCCATTATAGATAATAGCATTAATTGTGGCTATGAATGTCAATGCTTGCGTTAATACCTCATCACCGTTTTGAACTCCTAACAATCTTAATGCCACTTGAAGTGCTGAAGTTCCGTTTACAATTGCAACAGCTTTTCGAGTTTTTGACAACTGGGCCATCATTATTTCAAACTTATCTACATATCCACCTACTGATGAAACAAATGTTGAATCAATAGTATCTAAAACATATAATTTCTCATTTCCATTAAATTTCGGTGCATGAAGTGGAATGAAATCCTCTTTAGGATATTGTAATTTTATATATTCAATTATATCTTTGTACTTTCTCATTACATTTTCGAGTCTAAATATTTTCCAGTCTCCTTGTGATCAAAGCCGGGTAAAATATTAATAAATTCATTTAATATGTAATTTTTATCCCAAACTAATTGCTGTTTCGCCGATTTAATATTATCTATAAAAGCATCAAGCTTGGAATCTTCAAAACTTAAATTACTTTTTACAATACCTAGATTTGGAAAACTATTCAAATCTAAAGCTTCTCCATCTACAAAAAATTCCTCAAAATCTTTTTCTCCAGTTGTGTCACTTATGGTAAATAAGCAAGGCCACTTTTTGTCGTCTGCCAATGTTTTCATTAATTCCCTTGCTTCTTCTTCGGTTTTACATTCAAAAGGTTCATATCCCAAATTTTGCAAATATTTTTTTGCAATCTCTGCAAAAGTAATTAAGTGTATATTTTCACTCAACTTAGGAAAAAAGATGTCCCTATTTTCACCTAACAAACAAGACATTAAACAAAGCTCACCAGACTCTTGTGGAGTGACAAAATAACGTTTAATGTCATTAGGAGCAACTATAGGTTGTTTTTTTTGGATTCTTTGATTAAACCCATGCAACAATGAGCCATCTGAAAAAGCCACATTTGCAAATCTTGCAGTTGAAATCGGAATCTGTTTACTTTCTCTCATTAAAAATAATTCCATTATTCTTTTTGAGGCACCCATCATATTTACAGGATTAGCTGCTTTATCAGTAGAAACACAAAAATATTTTTTTGCTCCATTTTCAACTGCTTGTCTAATTGTTTTTATAGTATTAAAAATATTGACATCTATCATCCTCATTAATGTAAATGAATCTTTTTCGCTTCTTACATGTTTTATTGCCGAGAGATTTAAAACAAAATCGTATTTGCCATCACTTTTCATAAAAGCATCATATTCTAAGGAACCTATATCTAAAGAAAATGTTCGAAAATCACCATCAATGTATCCGTAAGAGCTTCTTATATCCCTAACAAGCTCAACCATATTGTTTTCACTTATATCAACCACATGTAGCTTTAATGGGTTTCTTTTAAAAATCTCCTTAACTACAGCTTGCCCAATTGATCCTGCACCACCAATTACAAGAAATGAAGAAGACTCAACAATACTATTAATTTTACTAGCATTTGTCAATATATCAACCTCAAACAAAGGGTTTTCTCTTCCGATTAGATTTAAAACATTCACTATGAATATGTATTAATTTCTATAATATTCTTTCAAATAACGCACAAAAGTAAGCACATTTTTTTTGACCACACTAATCCATTCCTACCACTTTCCCACCCATATCAAGCTTTTCAAATACACTATTATTACTCACAAACTCCGGTACAATTTCTTTCATTTTTGCTACTAGGTACATTTCACTTTCGGCCTGGTTAATAAGTGCAACTAATGCATTAAAATGATCTTTAATTTCTTCAAATGCTACGTCACGCACTTTAGCTATCATTATTTTATCGTGGTAAGTGTTACCTGTGTTTTCGCCATCGTTTAAAAGCTCTTCATACAACTTTTCACCAGGGCGGAGCCCACTATATACAATATCAATATCAATATTAGGGATAAGGCCGTATAAACGAATCATTTTTTTAGCAAGATCGGCTATGGCAACCGGTTGTCCCATATCAAAAACAAATATTTCACC
>JACCDH010752603.1_pt1 | contig 30348 bp, 29 predicted proteins | sample 7442481 | NCBI WGS metagenome assembly JACCDH01 (sample SAMN15323433, study PRJNA562643) | freshwater metagenome | isolation source: river surface water | place: USA:Blue River Watershed | collected 2017-08-15
CCTGCTGCGTAACAAGGAAGCAGGCTCGCCGCTCTCCGATCTGGTCAAGGGTTCGTTCCAGACCGTGATCGGCGAGGTCGACAGCAGCATCGATGCGAAGAAGGTCAAGCGCGTGCTGGCCTGCTCGGGCAAGGTGTATTACGACCTCGTCAATGCGCGCAAGGAGCGCAGCGCAAACGATATCGCGATCATTCGCATCGAGCAGCTGTATCCGTTCCCGCACAAGGCGTTCGCGGCCGAGCTGAAGGCTTTCCCGAACTTCAATGAACTGGTCTGGGTGCAGGACGAGCCGCAGAACCAGGGTGCGTGGTTCCAGATCCAGCACAATATTTTCGAGAACCTGAACGAAGGCCAGAAGCTGGCTTACGCAGGTCGCCCCGCGAGCGCATCGCCGGCTGTCGGCTATTACGACAAGCACTATGCGCAGCAAAAGGCGCTGATCGAAACGGCATTCTCGAAGCTCAAGGGCTTCATCCTGACCAAATAAAGACCCCGCGGCGTGCCGGAAGCCGGCGCGCCGTGCGAACAACCCGAAACGGAGAGTGATATGGCAATTCTGGAAGTCCAGGTACCCCAGCTATCGGAGTCCGTCGCAGAAGCGACGCTGCTGCAGTGGCACAAGAAAGTCGGCGAGGCCGTGGCCCGCGACGAAAACCTGATCGATATTGAAACCGACAAAGTGGTGCTGGAACTGCCGGCACCTGCGCAGGGTGTGATCGTCGAGATCATCAAGGGCGATGGCAGCACCGTCGTCGCCGGCGAAATCATCGCCCGCATTGATACGGAAGCGACGGCGTCAGCCACGGCACCCGCCGCTACGCCGGCTGCGGCCGCGCCTGCGCCTGCAGCGGCTGCCTCCGCTGCGCCTGCGGCTGCCAGCGGCGCGATTGCCATGCCCGCTGCCGCAAAAATGCTGGCCGAGAACAAGATGTCCGCCGATGCCGTGCCCGGTACCGGCCGTGATGGTCGTGTGACCAAGGGCGATGTGATCAATGCCCTGAGCAAGCCCGCAGCGCCTGCGGCCTCTGCGGCTGCGCCGCGTCCCTCGCTGCCAGCCGTGCCGGCGCCGGTGAGCGTTGATCTCGGTGACCGCCCCGAGCAGCGCGTGCCCATGAGCCGCCTGCGCGCGCGTATCGCCGAACGTCTGCTCGAGTCACAGGCGACGAATGCGATTCTCACGACCTTCAATGAAGTCAACATGCAGCCGGTCATGGACCTGCGCAACAAGTACAAGGACAAGTTCGAGAAAGAGCACGGCGTGAAGCTGGGCTTCATGTCCTTCTTTGTGAAAGCCGCCGTTGCCGCGCTGAAGAAATACCCGGTGCTGAATGCGTCCATCGATGGCAATGATGTGGTGTATCACGGCTATTTCGATATCGGCATTGCCGTTGGTTCGCCGCGCGGTCTGGTGGTGCCCATCCTGCGCAATGTGGACCAGATGTCGATTGCCGAAATCGAGAAGAAGATCGGCGAATACGGCCAGAAGGCCAAGGATGGCAAGCTCACGCTGGATGAACTGACGGGCGGCACCTTCTCGATCTCGAACGGCGGCGTGTTCGGCTCGATGCTGTCGACGCCCATCATCAACCCGCCGCAGTCCGCCATCCTCGGCGTGCATGCGACCAAGGACCGCGCCGTGGTCGAAAACGGTCAGATCGTAATCCGCCCGATGAATTACCTCGCGATGTCGTATGACCATCGTCTGATCGATGGCCGCGAAGCCGTGCTTGGTCTGGTGGCCATGAAAGAGGCACTGGAAGATCCGGCCCGCCTGCTGCTCGATCTCTAAGGAGGCGCGCCATGTCGAAAAATTTTGATGTCATCGTCATTGGCGGTGGCCCGGGCGGCTATATCGCTGCGATACGCGCAGCCCAGCTGGGTTTCTCGGTTGCGTGCATCGACGAGTGGAAGAACGAGAAGGGTGGCCCTGCACCAGGCGGCACTTGCACCAATGTCGGCTGCATTCCCTCCAAGGCAATGCTGCAGTCCTCCGAGCACTTCGAGCATGCGAACCATGGTTTTGCCGAGCATGGCATCGAGGTCAAGGGCGTCAAGCTAAACCTTGCGCAGATGCTCGGTCGCAAGGATGGCGTGGTCAAGCAGAACAACGACGGCATCCTGTATCTCTTCAAGAAAAACAAGGTGAGTTTTTTTCATGGCCGTGGCTCGTTCGCGAAAGCCGCCGAAGGCAGCTATGAAATCCAGGTCACCGGCGCGTCATCGGAAACGCTGACCGCCAAGCACGTGATCGTGGCTACCGGATCCAATCCGCGCGCGCTGCCGAATCTGCCGTTCGACGAGAAACTCATTCTCTCGAACACCGGCGCGCTGGCCATCGATGCCGTTCCCAAAAAACTCGGTGTGATCGGCGCCGGCGTGATCGGGCTGGAGATGGGCAGTGTCTGGCGCCGTCTGGGTGCGCAAGTCACGATACTCGAGGCACTGCCGACCTTTCTGGGCGCAGCCGACGAGACCATCGCCAAGGAAGCGCACAAGCTCTTCGCCAAGCAAGGTCTGGACATTCAGATGGGTGTAAAGATCGGCGAGATCACCTGCGGGAAAGACGTGAGCGTCGCGTTCACGGATGCCAAGGGCGAGTCGCACACACTCAGCGTCGACAAACTGATCGTGTCCATCGGGCGCGTGCCGAACACGATCGGATTGCAGCCGGAGGCCGTGGGCCTGCAGCTCGACGAGCGCGGCTTTATTGTGGTGGATGATCATTGCCGCACCAACCTGCCGAATGTCTGGGCGGTGGGCGATGTCGTACGCGGGCCCATGCTGGCGCACAAGGCTGAGGAAGAGGGCGTTGCCGTCGCTGAACGTATCGCCGGCCAGCACGGCCATGTGAACTTTGCGACGATTCCGTGGGTCATTTACACGTCGCCGGAGATTGCCTGGGTGGGCAGAACCGAGCAGCAGCTGAAAGCCGATGGCGTCGCGTACAAGGCCGGCAGTTTCCCGTTTCTGGCGAATGGCCGCGCGCGGGCGCTGGGCGATACCTCCGGCATGGTCAAAGTGCTGGCCGACGCCACAACGGACGAGATTCTTGGCGTGCACATCGTCGGGCCGATGGCCTCCGAGCTGATTTCCGAAGCTGTAGTGGCGATGGAATTCCGCGCATCGGCTGAGGACATCGCCCGTATCTGCCATGCGCATCCGACGCTCTCGGAAGCCACGAAGGAAGCGGCGCTGGCGGTTGACAAGCGCGCGCTGAACTTCTGATCTCTTGATGTGTGGAGCGCTGTCTTGTCGGCCGACCAGACAGCGTCTTGCGCATTGCTGGTACGATCTTCCAGCCTGACAGGAGCCTTCGCTTGAGATCGTTGATATTCCTTCCCCTGATGACCTTGCCAGTCTTGCTGGCCTCGTGCGCGAGCACGAAGCCGGCTGACGGCCGCATCGAGATCCTCAGCACGGCGCGCTCGCAGCCGTTGCAAGGCGCGCAGTGCGAGGTCGAGACCGGCGCCGGCAAGTGGACGGTCAGCACGCCGGGCTCGGTTCAGGTCGGCGAGCCGCAGGGAGATCTGCGCGTGGTCTGCAACAAGGAAGGCTATCGCACCTCGGAAGTCGTCTTCCGTCGCGGCAGCAGCGGCGCGCCCGGTGCGACGCGTGTCGGCGTGGGCATGGGTGGCGGTTTCGGGGGCTACAGCGGCGTGGGCATCTCGCTGGGTTTTGGTTTTCCCTTGTCGTCCGGCCGAGCCACCTATCCGACCCAGGTCGTGGTTGACATGACGCCGCAGTAGCGGCGAACGTGCTCATGAACGTTCAGGAATTTTACGAAAAGACCCTGGTCGACCGGGGCTATCAGTCTGACCCGGCACAGCGCGCCGCGGTCGAGCGGTTACAGCGCTCGTTTGATGAGTGGGGCGATTATATGTCGCGGCGCTCGTCTCGCCTGCGGCGGATGATCATTCATCCGGAACCCCCGAAGGGTGTCTATCTGTGGGGCGGCGTCGGCCGCGGCAAATCTTTTCTGATGGACAGCTTCTATGCGGTGATTCCCGTCAAGCGCAAGACGCGGCTGCATTTCCATGAGTTCATGCGTGAGGTTCACCGGGCGCTGGATGAAGAAAAGCATGTCGAAAATCCTCTCGACATTGTGGCGCGCAAGATCGCACGCCGTTTTCGGCTGATCTGCTTTGATGAATTTCATGTCTCCGATATAGCCGACGCCATGATCCTCTACAACCTGCTCAAGGCTTTGTTCGAGCAGGGTGTCAGCTTCGTGATGACCTCGAACTATGCGCCGGATAGCCTGTATCCGGATGGCCTGCACCGTGATCGCATGCTGCCTGCGATCGCCCTGCTGAAAGAAAAGCTCGATATTCTGAACGTCGATGCGGGCGTCGATTATCGTCGCCGCGTGATGGAGAAGGTCGAGGCCTACCAGACGCCGCTGGGCCCGGTCGCCGACAGCGCGCTGCTGCATGCGTTCGTGTCGATTGCGGAAGCCGGGGAGCAGGACCCCAGAATCAAGATAGAATCGCGGGAATTACGCTGTGTGCGTCGCGCAGGCGGTGTCGTATGGTTCGATTTCGCCACCTTGTGTGGCGGTCCGCGCTCGCAGAATGATTATCTCGACATTGCCAGCCGATTTCATACGGTAATTTTGTCGGATGTGCCGCGCATGAGCGCTGAGATGGCGTCCGAGGCGCGCCGCTTCACCTGGCTGATCGATGTGCTCTACGATCATCGCGTGAAGCTGATCATTTCGGCGGCCGTGGCGCCGGACCTGCTGTACACCGAGGGCGTGATGTCCAACGAGTTTCATCGTACCGTGTCACGTATCACCGAAATGCAATCACGGGAGTACAAAGAAAGCGTGAGGCGGCAGGCGGCCGGCGCGATTACCTGAGTGTTCAAACGATGGATCGGTGGATGCGCTCCTGATCCGATGAATGGAAATGTGATGACGATGATTCCTGTGGCCTGTGCAATGCGTGCTCCGGGCTTGATGGCGATATTTAGGACCGCACTGAAGTCGGCATTGATGTTGGCATCGGCACTCACATCGCTGAGCGTGCAGGCCGAGACGCTGGAGCAGGCGCTGGTCAGACGCTTTCCGGCGGGCTCCATTGCCTCCGTGGCGGTGGCGAGGGAAGCGCTGGCCAGCGTCGATCCTGCACGCCGCGAGGCTGAGCAGACCTTTGCCGCAGAGCGTGCGCGCTGTTACGACAAATTCTTTACCTCCAGTTGCCTGTCGGAGGCCAAGGACACCCGGCGGCTTGTGCTGTCGAGCATTCGCAAGGTCGAGGTCGAGGCGAACGCTTTTCTGCGGAGGGAAAAGGCCGCCGAGCGAGATCGCGTGATTGCTGAGCGTCAGGGCCGCGCGGGGCGTCCGCTGGACGGGCCGTCGATTCCGATCACCGGAGCGGCACGCGACAGCGGCACAGCGACGGATCAAGCAGATCAACCGGGTCAGCCTGAAAAGCCGTGATGGATGCTGAACAGGTCCGCACGCGGGTGATCGAACTGGAAATCGAGCACCGTGATCTCGATGCAGCGATTGCCTTGCTTGCCGCGTCTCCGAGCGCCGATGCGCTGCAGCTGCAGCGCATGAAAAAGCGCAAGCTGCAGCTGAAAGACCATATCATCCAGCTGAAGATGCAGCTGGTACCCGACATTCCCGCGTGAATTCTTCTTTGCTGTCTGGCCCCGGCTTTTGTCCCGGCCGTCAGCCTGTTTTTCCGGACTGATTTTTGACTGAACTCAGCAGCGAACTTCCAGCGACCCCCGAGCATGGTGAACACGATGCCGAGGTGGATGAGCTTTTTTCCGGCAGCGGCGCGCTCGCTACCGGTATAGCGGGCTTTCGCCCACGCCAGTCCCAGACCGACATGGCGCGGGCCGTGGCCGATGCGATCGCCCGGCAAGGCACCTTGCTGGCCGAGGCCGGCACCGGGACGGGCAAGACCTTTGCCTATCTGGTGCCAGCCTTGCTCTGGGGCGGCAAGGTCATTGTGTCCACCGGCACCAAGAACCTGCAAGATCAGCTCTTCCAGCGCGATATTCCCGTCGTGCGCAAGGCGCTGAATGCGCCTGTCACCGTCGCCTTGCTCAAGGGCAGGGCAAATTATCTGTGCCATTTTCATCTGGAACGCACGCAGCAGAACGGCCGTTTGACGGCTCGCGAAGATGTGGGCTATCTGCGCGAGATTGCGCGCTTTGCGAAGACCACCTCCACCGGCGACAAGTCCGAGCTTTCACGCGTGCCGGAGAGCGCGCTGATCTGGAATCTGGTGACCTCCACCCGCGACAACTGCCTTGGCACGGAATGCGCGCACTACCAGGACTGTTTCGTGATGAAAGCGCGCAAGGAAGCGCAGCAGGCGGATGTCGTGGTCGTCAATCATCATCTGTTTTTCGCCGATGTCGCGCTCAAGGACACCGGAGTGGCCGAGCTGCTGCCGAGTGCGAATACCGTGATCTTTGATGAAGCCCATCAGCTGCCCGATACCGCAACCCTGTTTTTCGGCGAGACGGTCTCGACATCACAGGTGATGGAGCTGTGCCGCGATGTGCTGGCCGAGGGTTTGTCTCACGCGCGCGATGGCGCTGACTGGGCGGCGACCATCGCGCCGGTCGAGAAGGCCGTGCGCGATCTGAGGCTGGCGTTTCCTGCCGAGGGGATGAAGCTCGCGCGCGAACAGATCGCCGAGAGCAGTCCTTTCTTCCCGGCGCTGGAGCACCTGAAAGCCATGCTGGTGCAAATGACCGAGGTGCTCGCCTCGCAGGCAGAGCGAGCGGAAACGCTGGAGCAGTGTCGCGCGCGCGCGGTCGAGCTGGGTGCGCGTCTGGATGCCTGGGCACCCGTGGAAGACCCCGAGCAGCGTGCATCCAAAGTACTGTGGGTTGAGGCGTTCTCACAATCGCTGCAGCTGCATCAGACACCGCTGTCGATTGCGCCGGTGTTCAGCAAGCAGCGCGAAGGCCCGCCACGTGCGTGGATCTTTACCTCGGCCACGCTCGCCGTGAAGAATGACTTTACGCATTACAGCGCACAGCTGGGGCTGGCGGGCGAGCCTGCGATGTCGTGGCCAAGCCCGTTCGACTATCCGAACCAGGCATTGCTTTATGTTCCCTCCGATCTGCCATCGCCCAACGCGCCCGGATATACCGATGCGGTGGTCGAGGCTGCGCTGCCGGTGATTGAAGCAGCCGGTGGTCGCGCATTTCTGTTGTGCACGACGCTGCGTGCTGTGAAGCGTGCCGCCGAGCTGCTGCGCACAGCGTTCGAGGAGCGCCAGCTGCCCTGGCCATTGCTGGTGCAGGGCGAGCTGGGTCGGACCGAGCTGTTGTCGCGCTTTCGCGCTGCAGGTAATGCGGTGCTGATCGGCAGCCAGAGTTTCTGGGAGGGCGTGGATGTGCGAGGGGACGCGCTGTCGGTGGTTATCATCGACAAGCTGCCTTTTGCGCCACCGGATGACCCGGTGCTGGCCGCGCGCATTGCCGACATGGAGAAGCGCGGCCTGAACGGCTTCATGCATCATCAGCTGCCCGAGGCGATCATCAGCCTCAAGCAGGGTGCCGGACGTCTGATCCGCGATGAGCGCGACCGGGGCGTGCTGATGATCTGCGATCCGCGGCTGATTTCCAAGCCCTATGGCCGCCGCATCTGGCAGAGCCTGCCACCGTTCGCGCGCAGCCGCGAGCTGGCCACGGTGCAGGCTTTCCTGCAGCGCCCGCCGCCTCCGCAGGAAGACCTGTCCGGCGCTGCCGATTGAGGAGGATGGCGGCATTGCCGCTGTCGTGTCGGTGAAACCCCTGAGCGCTTGATATTACCGGGGGTAACCCGCCAAAAATGCGGGGTGAACGCCACATAATCGCGCCTGTCACTGCAACGGCATTGATCGCTCTCAAACCTGAAATTTCAGGTGCCTGCGTTCGGGTAAAATCCGCCCATGAAAATCCTCATCAGTAATGACGACGGCTATCTGGCCCCCGGTATCCATGCGCTGGCTGACAAGCTGGCGGCCGTGGCGGACATCGTGGTGGTCGCGCCCGACAGCAACCGCTCTGGTTCCTCGAACTCTTTGACGTTGGATCGTCCGCTGCGGGTGATGAGGTCGGCGAACGGCTTTTATTCGATCAATGGCACACCGAGCGACTGCGTGCATATTGCGCTGACCGGCATCCTCGATGAGCGGCCAGATCTGGTGGTATCCGGCATCAATCAGGGGCAGAACATGGGCGATGACACGCTGTACTCGGGCACCGTCGCAGCGGCGACCGAAGGTTATCTGTTCGGGATTCCGGCGATTGCCTTCTCTCAGGTCGATCATGGCTGGGCGCATATCGAGGATGCCGCAGAGGCGGCGCGCGATTTCGTGATGCGCCAGCTGGACGAACTCGCGCGTCCCTTTCTGCTGAACGTCAATATTCCCAACCGTCCCTATGCCGAGCTGCAAAAAGTCGTGCCCACCCGGCTGGGCAAGCGGCACGAGTCCGAGCCCGTGATCAAGAGCCGGGACCCGCACGGCAACGAGATTTTCTGGATAGGTCCGGTCGGCAAGGCCAAGGAAGCCAGCGAGGGCACGGATTTTCACGCCACTGACAATGGCTGGATTTCGGTCACGCCGCTGCAGATTGATCTGACGCACTCGGCACAGCTCGAGCGCCTGAAACAGTCGCTTGCATGAGCCGGGATCAGAATCCTTCCAAGAAACGTTTCCCGCTGACGCTGGATCAGCTGACGGGGGCCGCCGATCGCAAACGGGCGGCTGCCGCGCCGAGGCTCAACAGCTTGCAGACGGCGACGCGGAATGCGGCGCGCCATGGACCGCAGACACCCCCATCGCCGCCGCCCGCTCATGCTGCCACCTTGCCGCTTCCCTCCGCGCCTGTTGCTCCCAAACCCGCCCCCCGGCCGCTGGCCGAGACGCGCGCGGTCAATTCCCCGCTGGTGTCCGATGCCGTGCGCCGCGCGATGGTGCAGCGCTTGTCGCAGCAGGGCATTGCCGATACTCAGGTGCTGGCCGCAATGGAGTCGGTGCCCCGCCATTGGTTTGTCGAGCCCGGCCTTGCGAGTCAGGCGTATATCGACGCATCGCTGCCGATCGGTTATCACCAGACGATTTCTCAGCCATATATCGTTGCGCGGATGATCGAGGTCATGCGCGATGGCATCGAAGGCAAGATGTCGCGCGTGCTCGAGATTGGCACAGGCTGCGGCTATCAGGCGGCGGTGCTGGCGCAGGTGGCCGAGCAGGTCTACTCGATCGAGCGCATACGTCCGCTGCACGAACAGGCGCGCAATAACCTGCGCGCGCTGCTGATACCCAACCTGAGGTTGCACTATGGCGATGGTATGCTGGGGTTTCCACAACTGGCACCATTCGATGGCATCATTCTGGCAGCGGCAGGGCTGGAGGTGCCGCAGGCATTGCTGGACCAGATGGCGGTTGGCGGGAGGCTGGTGGCGCCGGTGGGCGCGAAGAATCAGGTGCTGCGGCTGATCAGACGGCTCAGGCGGAATGAATGGACCACCGAGACGCTGGAGCGCTGTCACTTTGTGCCATTGCGGCCCGGTACCTTCGGATGATCCGGCGCTCCCGTTAGCCCGTTATTTCGTTTTCCCGTTATCGCGTGATATTCCCGGCATAAGCAAACCACTCCGGATACGATGCAAACCATGCAGAAACGACTGATCTCTGCCCTCATGTTACTGCTGCTGGCCGCATGCGCCGAGATGCCTTCGCATGCGCCCATTGACGACCGCACCGCGACACGCCACCAGCAGAAATCGAAAGACCAGAAAGATTCCAGCACGCAGGCCGCCGTGGTACCGGATGCGCCGGGTTTCTATACCGTGAAAAAGGGCGACACGCTGCGCAAGATTGCGCAGCAGTTCAGTCAGACGGTACGCGACATCTCGGACTGGAACACGCTCTCCAATCCGAATGACATCAAGGTCGGACAGGTGCTGCGCGTGGCCCCTCCAGAGGGCACGCAGGTCGCTTCCGTGCCCATGGACACCGGACTGGAGACCAAGCCGCTCGACAGCAAGCCGGCGGCGTCCAGCGCGCCGGCGCCCGGCATTCCCGGTCTCAAGACCGGCCCTCAGGGCACGAAGGTGGCGTACACCGATCAGGCATGGACAGACATGCAGCGCGGCGAGCCGTCCGCTGCCCGCTCGCTGGAGGCGCCCAAAAAGCCCGAGGCCATCACGGGCGGCAAGTTCATCTGGCCGACCGAAGGCCGCATCGTCAGCAGCTTTGATCCCAGCCGCAAGGGCATCGATATCGCCGGCCAGTCCGGGCAGCCGATCATGGCCGTTGGCGATGGCACCGTTCTCTACGCGAAAAACATGCGCGGCTACGGCAACCTCGTGATCCTTGATCATGGCGACGGATTGGTGTCTGCTTACGCCCACAACAAAACCATACTGGTGAAGGAAGGTCAAACAGTCGCCAGGGGACAACGTATCGCCGAGATGGGCGATACCGATGCCGACGCAGTGAAACTGCACTTCGAAATCCGGCAGCTAGGCAAGCCGGTCGATCCCGTGGGCTTGCTGCCCAGTCGATAGCCACATGAACGATTCCTTCGATCAGTCCGATACGCCCGATGAACCAGAGCGGGACGAGACCGAAGGATTGCCCATGGATCCCGGTTCGGAGGAAGCCGATCTGCCTCTCGACGAAGAGGCAATTCAGGAGTTTCGCGCGCTGCTGCAGGCCGAATTGTCTGGCGACGCGACCCAGCGTTATCTGAGCCAGATAGGTCTGCGCCCCTTGCTCACTCAGGAGCAGGAAGTCCACTATGCGACGCTCGCCAAGCAGGGCGACTTCAGCGCTCGGCAGATCATGATCGAGCACAACCTCAGGCTGGTGGTGTCGATCGCCAAGCATTACATCAATCGTGGTGTCACGCTGCTGGATCTGATCGAAGAGGGCAATCTCGGCCTGATGCATGCGATCACCAAGTTCGAACCTGAACGAGGGTTTCGGTTTTCAACCTATGCGACCTGGTGGATACGCCAGAGCATAGAGCGCGCGATCATGAATCAGGCGCGCACCATTCGCTTGCCCGTGCATCGGATACGCGAGCTCAATCTGGTGCTGAAAGCCAAGTACCATCTCGAATCCCGACTGTCGGACGGTCATGATGCAAGGCTGGAAGACATCGCCCATCTGGTCGAGCGCAGCATCGATGAGGTGCGCGAGACGCTGGGCATGGCCGATCATGTGACATCGCTCGATACCCCCATCGACGGCGACCCGAACTCCAGCCTGCTCGACATCCTCGCCGATGGCGCGCAGCAAGGGCCCGAGGCCGATGCTGTCCATCATGAGATGATTACGCTTGTGCGCCACTGGCTGGGCACCATTCCTGCCAAGCAGCGGCAGGTCATCATGCGCCGCTTCGGTATCGATAACGGCAGCCCAGCCACACTGGAAGAACTTGCCGAGGAGATGGGCGTGACCCGAGAGAGAGTGAGACAGATACAGCAGGACGGCCTGATCAGGCTCAAGCGCGCGATGCTCGCGCGCGGCGTCGGCAAGGATGCGCTGCTGTGATCCCGGTACTGGTGTTCGACATCGAGACCATTCCCGATGTGGCCGGCTTGCGCGCGCTCGGCGGTCTGGGCGCAGAGATGCCTGATGCCGAGGTTGCCGCGCAGGCTTTTGCGGCCCGCCGCGAAAAAACCGGTTCCGATTTTCTTCAGCATCATCTGCATCGCGTCGCGGCGATCTCTTGCGTGTTTCGCGATAACGAAGGCTTCCGTGTGCGCTCGCTGGGCAGCCTGGAGGATGGCGAAGCGAAGCTGGTGCAGGATTTTTTTCGGGTCATCGAGCGATACACGCCGCAGCTGGTGTCGTGGAATGGTGGCGGCTTTGATCTGCCCGTGCTGAATTACCGCGCGCTGATTCATGGCATCACCGCGTCTCGCTACTGGGAGCAGGGTGACGAAGACCGCGATTTCAAGTGGAACAACTACCTTTCCCGCTATCACTCGCGCCATCTGGATTTGATGGATCACCTCGCGATGTACACCGGACGGGCCAATGCGCCGCTGGATGATCTCGCCAAGCTCTGCGGTTTTCCCGGCAAGCTGGGCGTCGATGGCTCCCAGGTCTGGACGCTGTATCAGGAAGGGCGCCTTGACCAGATACGCGACTACTGCGAGACCGATGTCGTGAACACCTATCTCGTCTATTGCCGCTATCAGCTGATGCGCGGACAGCTGACGCGTGCCGCCTATGATGCCGAGCTGGCGCTGGTGCGCGAATCACTGCAAGCGATGGAAGCCCGCCACTGGCGCGAATATCTCGCCGCGTGGCCTGCTGAGACCTAGCCGAACCGGACATCGCCCTTCCGGAGGGGAGCTACGTGCCGGCGGCGCAATATACCCCGGCGGCGCGTTACAATCGCGGGCTTCGTCGCTCCGGTAATGTATCCCACCCAGTTCTATGCAAGACATCCTGCAGATCGAGTCGCTCGACATGGAGGCGCGTGGCATTGGCCACCTCGCCAACGAAGACGGCAGCCCCGGCAAAGTCATCTTTGTCGAAGGCGCCTTGCCCGGCGAGCGTGTGCGCTTCAAGTCCTACCGTCGCAAGCCCAAGTGGGAAGCGGCGGACATGACCGAGCTGCTGCATGAGTCGGCGTTGCGCGTGAAGCCGAAATGCGAATTTTTCGGGCTCTGCGGCGGCTGCGCGATGCAGCATCTGGAGCCCTCGGCGCAGGTGGCGATCAAGCAGCGCGTGCTGGAGGACAACCTTCATCATCTGGGCCGTGTGCGCGCCGAGACCATGCTGCGCCCGGTGCAGGGACCGAACTGGGGCTATCGTTTCCGTGCGCGATTGTCCGTGCGCCATGTTCCTAAAAAAGGTGGCGTGCTGATCGGTTTTCATGAGCGACGTTCCAGCTACGTGGCCGACATGACGAGCTGCCAGATCCTGCCTCCCGAAGTCTCCGCGATGATGGTGCCGATGCGGAAGTTGATTGAGGGATTGTCCATTCGCGATCGGCTGCCGCAGATAGAGCTGGCCGTCGGTGAAGGGACAGACGGCAAGGTGATTGTGATGGTGCTGCGCGTGCTGGAGCCACCCTCCGAGCAAGATCGTCAGCAGCTGATCGCTTTTGCCGACGAATGGAAAATCCATTTCTGGCTGCAGCCCAAAGGCCCGGACACCGCCGCGCCATTTCATCCGGCAGACAGTTCGCTGGAGTACCTGTTGCCCGAATTTGGCGTGCGCATGCCTTTCAAGCCGACCGATTTCACTCAGGTGAATCACCAGATCAATCGTGTGCTGGTACAGCGCGCGCTGCGCCTGCTGGAGGTTCAGCCGCACGACCGTATTGCCGACCTGTTCTGCGGACTGGGTAACTTCACCTTGCCGCTGGCGACCCAGGCGAGGGAGGTGGTCGGCATCGAGGGCAGCGACTCGCTGGTTGCGCGCGCGCAGCAGAACGCACGGGTGAACGGACTGGAGGACAAGACGACGTTCTATAGCCGCAATCTGTTTGGATTAACTGCCGACGATATGCGCGCCTTGGGCAAGTTCGACCGCATGCTGATCGATCCGCCGCGTGAGGGAGCGATCGATGTCAGTCTCGCGCTGGCCAGCCTGAAAGACACCGATCCCGACTTGCGCCCACTGCGGCTGGTCTACGTGTCCTGCAATCCGGCGACACTGGCGCGAGATGCGGGTGTGCTGGTGAGTCAGGCGGGGTATCAGCTCTCGCAGGCGGGCGTGGTCAACATGTTCCCGCACACTGCTCACGTGGAGTCGATTGCCGTATTCGACAGGATCGATTGACCCGCTTGCCCGTCCGCTGAGCTGCAAAAAAAACGCCGACCCAAGGTCGGCGTTTTTGCTGGTGCGGCAAGCAGCTTAGTCGCGCTCGCCCCCCAGAATGCCCAGCAGCGCCAGCAGGTGCACAAAGATGTTGTACAGATCCAGATAGATCGCCAGCGTGGCCGTGATGTAGTTGGTCTCGCCGCCATTGATGATGCGCTGCACGTCAAACAGGATGTAGGCCGAGAAGATCATCACGGCAATCGCCGAGATCACCACCTGCAGCAGCGGCATCTGCAGGAAGATATTGGCGACGCCGGCCAGCAGCAGCACAATCACACCGGCAAACAGCCAGCTGCCCAGCCCGGAAAAGTCGCGCTTGCTGGTCGTGGCGATCGAGGCCATCACCGCAAAAATGATCGCGGTGCCGCCAAAGGCGGTCATGATCAGCGATGCGCCGTTCGAGAAGTGCAGGATGTGCTCGATCATCCGCGAGAGCATCAGACCCATGAAGAAGGTGAAGCCCAGCAGCACAGCCACGCCAGTGGCGGAGTGCTTGGTTTTTTCAATTGCGTAGAAGAAACCGAAGGCAATCGCGAGGAACGCGATGAAGCTCAGCATCGGGCTGCCGGCAAACAGCGAAAACTTCAGCTGCACGCCGATCCAGGCGCCAAGCACGGTCGGAATCATGGACAGCGCCAGCAGCCAGTAAGTGTTCCTCAGCACGCGATGCCGAACCGCGAAGACATCGCTGGTGGCGCCGTACATACCTTGAAGTTGCTGATCCATAAATGAGGTACTCCTGATTGAGGTCGTAAAGTTAACACCCTGACAGCGATCGCCCGGAAAGCGCGGCGCTGTCAAAAACATAATTTACCTGATTCTGCAGATGGGAGTCTATCCCATATTTTCAAGGCCGGTCGGCCGGAATCGCTGGTCCGGCGGGCCCTTTGACCCGGCTTTCATGCTAAAATCCTAGGTTAATCAGGATTCCCGACAATTCCCTTAACCCTTTCTTTTTATTGGAGTTTTTACAGATGGCAATCGAGCGCACCCTGTCGATCATCAAACCTGACGCTGTTGCGAAAAATGTGATCGGTCAGATCTACTCGCGGTTCGAAGGCGCTGGCCTGAAAATCATCGCTGCACGCATGATGCAGCTCTCCCGCGCCGAAGCCGAAGGTTTCTACGCTGTGCACCGCGAGCGCCCGTTCTTCAAGGATCTGGTTGACTTCATGATCTCCGGCCCGGTGATGGTGCAGGTGCTTGAGGGCGAGAACGCCATCCTGAAAAATCGCGACCTGATGGGCGCGACTGACCCGAAGAAGGCAGACAAAGGCACCATCCGCGCCGATTTCGCCGATTCCATCGATGCCAACGCAGTGCACGGTTCCGACGGCCCGGACACCGCCAAGGTCGAAATCAGCTACTTCTTCCCGTCGCTGAACGTCTACTCGCGCTGATCAGCGCGGGGATAACGGGAGCCGCCATCACACGTGGCATCAGGAGACATCGTCATGGCGGCTACCACCAATCTGCTTGATCTCGACCCGCCGGCGCTGGCGCGCTGGTGCGGCGAGCTGGGCGAAAAGCCTTTCCGGGCAAAGCAGTTGCAGCGCTGGATACACCAGTACGGCGAACACGATTTCGACGCGATGACCGATCTCGCCAAATCTCTGCGCGAGAAACTCGGTCAGCACGCGCACATTGCGGCGCCGTCCATCATCAGCGACCACTTGTCTTCCGACGGCACCCGCAAATGGCTGCTCGATGTCGGCAATGGCAATGCGGTCGAGTGCGTGTTTATCCCTGAAGAGAATCGCGGCACCTTGTGTGTGTCGACGCAGGCCGGTTGCGCGGTCAATTGTCGTTTTTGCTCGACTGGCAAGCAGGGGTTCTCGCGTAACCTCTCCGTTGGCGAAATCATCGGGCAATTGTGGATGGCCGAATCACTTCTCCGACGCAGCAAGGGCGTGCCTGCGGGCCCCAAGGGCGAGCGGCAGATCACCAATGTGGTGATGATGGGCATGGGCGAGCCCCTGCTCAACTACGAACCGACCATTGCTGCGCTGCGCCTGATGCTCGACGATAACGCTTATGGCTTGTCTCGCCGGCGTGTCACCGTGTCCACCAGTGGCGTCGTGCCAATGATCGACAAGCTGTCACAGGATTGCCCGGTCGCGCTGGCCGTGTCGCTGCATGCATCCAATGATGCATTGCGCGACGAACTGGTGCCGCTGAACAAAAAATATCCGCTGTCCGAATTGATGAGCGCCTGCCAGCGTTACCTCGAATTCGCGCCGCGTGATTTCATCACCTTTGAATATTGCATGCTCGATGGCGTGAATGACAGCGACGCGCATGCGCGCGAACTGATCGCGCTGGTGTCCGACGTGCCTTGCAAATTCAATCTGATTCCTTTCAATCCTTTCCCCGAGTCCGGTCTTAAGCGCTCGCCGAATCCGCGCATCAAGGCCTTTGCGCAGATCCTGATGGATGCGGGCATCGTGACCACCATACGCAAGACGCGCGGCGATGATATCGATGCCGCCTGCGGTCAGCTCGCTGGTGAAGTGCAGGACCGTACCCGCGTGCAGCAGCGCATGCAGAAGATGAGCGAGTACCAGCAGAAGTACGGCAAGGATTTTGGTCGCATCGTGGAGATTCCCGGCTGATGCGCGCGATATCTGTCTTGTTCGCCGGCCTGCTGCTGGCACTTGCTGGCTGCGCCAGTGCGCCCACGGACTCTCAGGCAGGCCCGGCAGATGCCCAGCGTCGCGCCGAGATCCGCCTGCAGCTGGCCTCGGCTTATTTTGCAGAGGGGCAGTACGCTACCGCACTGGCCGAGCTGGATCAGGCTTACCAGACCGGTCAGCGTCGCGCCGATGTGCTCGGACTGCGTGCGCTTGTGTTGATGCAGCAGGGCGATACCGCCGGGGCGGCCCGCAGCCTGAATCAGGCACTGCAGGTCGAGCCGGACCATCCGGGATTGCTCAACAACATGGGCTGGCTGATGTGCGAGAGCGGTCGCTTCGACGAAGGCCATCTGTATTTCCGACGCGCGCTGGCTAACCGCAGCTATGCGACGCCCGCAAAGGCCTTGCTGAATGCCGGACGTTGCAGCGCGCGCGCCGGACGCCGCGACGAGGCGGCGGAGTTCTTCCGACAGGCGCTCCTGATCGATCCGGCGCAGCTGGGCGCGCATGCGAGCCTCGCACGACTGGCCTACGACGCGGGCGATTATGGCCGGGCAAGGACACACATGCTCCGCGTGCTGTCGAGCGAGCAGGTCGCCAAGGACGATTACCTGATGGCGATCGCCATCGAGCGCAAGCTGGGTGATCGTGTGGCCGAGCAGAGCCTGCGACAGCAATGGAAGAAACGTTTCCCGGGGGCTGCACGTGAACCCGGTTTCACGCCGGACGACGCTGATGAACGATAAAGAAGCACACACCACCGACACTTCGCCCGGGAACGCGGCTAGTCAGGCCAGTCTCGTGTCTGGCCAGAATCCGGCGAGCGGCCATGAGGGCGTGTCCGTGGCCGAGGTGCTGATCACGACGCCCGCCGATGCAGTCGCTGAGCCTGCCGCGGAATCGCCAACCGAATCTGCAATCGACGCTCAGTCCGGATCGTCCGCTGAATCTGCGGCAGAGCCAGCGGTGGAGTCTGAGGCATCAATGCCCGACACCGGATGGCTGTCACCGGACGCGCTGCCCGGCGAAGTCCTCGCTGCGCGTCGCGAAGACTTGCGCTGGTCACTGGAAGAGGCGGCCACCCGACTGAAGCTCACGCCACGTCAGGTCGGTGCGCTGGAAGCGAATGACTTTGCCTCCTTGCCCGGCATGGCCAGCGTGCGCGGATTTGTGCGCGCCTACGCAAAGGCGCTGGGACTAGATCCCGAGCCCTTGCTGGAGATGCTGGCGCGTGAACCCAATCCTGCTCATGGCCCGATGGTGTTGCGCCGGCCGCTGCCGACCAAGGGTTTTCCCGGTCGTCCGTCAGCACCGCCGCCGCGCAAGAGCAAATGGCGCAAACGCATCGCGCTGGCTGTCGTGTTTCTGGCCGCAGGTTTTGCGGCCGGGTTCGAAGCTTACCGTTCGCAATGGGTAGAGCTGCCGCCGCTCGATGAGCTGACTGTCGATATCGCCTTGCCCGATCCGGGCTCGATCTTCGGACGATGGGCCGGCGCTTCCTCTGATGCCGGAACCGGGCAGGCCGAGCCAGCCAGCGATCAGGTAGCCGAGGCTGAGACTGCAGCGGACAAGGTGCAGGCAGCACCGCCACCGGTGGCGGCACCGGCGCTGCAGCTCAAGCTGAGCGAAGATGCGTGGGTCGAGATCACGACCGTCAGCGGACATCGCATCGTCTCGGAACTGATCAAGGGCGGCAGCAGCGCGTCATTCGATATTCCCGAACCCTCGGTGCTGGTGGTCGGCAATGCCTCGGCGGTCGAGGCGCGCTTGCGTGGCCAGTTGCTGAACCTGAAAGCCGTGGCCCGAGACAATGTTTCCAAACTCAGCATCAAGTGAGGCAGCGATGAATGCATCTTGCACAGCGTCTCCGATTCCCTCTGGTCCCATGCCACGGCATCGCACCCGCACGGTGGAAGTCCGTCATGGCGCAAAGGTGGTGACGGTCGGCGGTGACTCACCCGTGATGGTGCAGTCGATGACCAATACCGATACGGCCGATGCGATCGGCACCGCGATTCAGGTGAAGGAGCTGGCACGTGCCGGATCGGAAGTGGTGCGTATTACCGTCAACACGCCCGAAGCCGCCGCCGCCGTGCCGTCCATACGCGAGCAGCTGGATCGCATGGGCATCGACGTCCCGCTGGTCGGCGATTTTCACTACAACGGTCATCAGCTGCTCACGCAATATCCGGCATGCGCCGAAGCACTCTCCAAGTATCGTATCAACCCGGGCAATGTGGGGCAGGGCGCGAAGCGCGACACGCAATTTGCGCAGATGATCGAGGTGGCCTGCAAATACGAGAAGCCCGTGCGTATCGGCGTGAACTGGGGCAGTCTCGATCAGGCCTTGCTGGCACGCGTGATGGATGACAATGCCCAGCGTACGGAACCCTGGAGCGCTCAGGCGGTCATGTACGAGGCGTTGGTGACCTCCGCGCTGGAAAACGCAAAACGTGCCGAAGAACTCGGCTTGCCGGGCGATCGTATCGTCTTGTCTTGCAAAGTGTCCGGCGTGCAGGATCTGATCGCTGTCTATCGCGAACTGGCGCGCCGCTGTGATTACCCGCTGCATCTCGGACTGACCGAAGCCGGCATGGGCAGCAAGGGCATCGTGGCTTCCACCGCCGCGCTGTCAGTGCTGCTGCAAGAGGGCATCGGCGACACCATACGCATCTCGCTGACCCCCGAACCCGGAGGCGACCGCACTCGCGAAGTCATCGTGGCGCAAGAGATCTTGCAGACCATGGGTTTGCGCAAGTTCACGCCGATGGTGATTGCCTGCCCCGGCTGCGGTCGCACAACATCGACGGTGTTCCAGGAACTCGCTGATCGGATTCAGACCTATCTGCGCGAGCAGATGCCGGTCTGGAAGGGCACCTATCCGGGGGTCGAAGAAATGAACGTGGCCGTGATGGGCTGCATCGTCAACGGCCCCGGCGAATCCAAGCACGCGAACATCGGCATCAGTTTGCCGGGCACCGGTGAATCGCCCGCCGCACCCGTCTTCGTTGATGGCCAAAAGACGGTCACGCTCAGAGGCGAGCGCATCGCCGAAGAATTTCAGGCCATCGTGCTGGACTATGTCCAGACACGATACGGCACACAGTAAATGGCAGAAAGCACATGGCAGAGAGTAAAAAAAGCGACAAAATTCTCGGTGTAAAGGGAATGAACGACATCCTCCCCGACGATGCACCATTGTGGGAGCTGTTCGAAAACACCGTCCAATCCGTCTTGCGCAGCTACGGCTACCAGCAGATACGCACGCCGATCGTCGAGCCCACCGCCTTGTTTGCGCGCGGGCTGGGTGCGGTGACTGATATCGTCGAAAAAGAGATGTACTCCTTCACCGACAGCATGAACGGTGATGAGCTGACGTTGCGCCCCGAATGCACCGCCGGCGTGGTGCGCTCCGTGCTCGAGCACAATCTTACTTACGACGGCCCGAAGCGTCTCTGGTATGCAGGCCCGATGTTCCGCCATGAGCGACCGCAGCGTGGCCGTTACCGTCAATTCCATCAGGTGGGCGCCGAAGCGGTGGGTTTCACCGGCCCCGACATTGATGCCGAGCTGATCATGCTGTGCCAGCGCCTGTGGGATGACCTCGGCCTGAGCGGCCTGCGTCTGGAGCTCAACTCGATTGGCGACGCGCAAGAGCGGCAGGCTCATCGCGCCGATCTGATCGCCTACTTTGAGCAGCACAAAGACCAGCTCGATGCCGACGCCCAGCGCCGACTGCACAGCAATCCGCTGCGCATTCTGGACACCAAGAACCCGGCGATGCAGGAACTGGTGAATCAAGCACCGAAGCTGATCGACTATCTGGGTGACGAGTCGCGCGCGCATTTCGAGGGCGTGCAGCGCCTGCTCAAGCACAACAATATCCCGTTCACCATCAATCCTCGCCTCGTGCGTGGCATGGATTACTACAATCGCACCGTGTTCGAGTGGATCACCGATCAGCTGGGCTCGCAGGGCACTGTGTGCGGCGGTGGCCGCTACGATCCTCTGGTCGAGATCTTCGGCGGCAAGCCAACGCCGGCAGTGGGGTTTGCGATGGGGGTCGAGCGTCTGCTCGAGCTGATGAAGGCCACCTCCGGCGAGATCTCCCGCAGTCAGTGCGATGTGTATCTCGTGCATCAGGGCGAGGCGGCGCAGCTGCAGGCATTTACGCTGGGCGAGCGCCTGCGCGATGCCGGACTGGATGTTGTGCTACATTGCGCGTCGGCCGGCGGCGCGGGCAGTTTCAAGTCGCAAATGAAGCGTGCCGACGCCAGCGGCGCGGCTTACGCGATCATTCTGGGCGAAGATGAAATGGCCAAGGGCACGGCGACCGTCAAGTACCTGCGCGATGCCGATCCGTCCGACAACCAGCGCAGCGTAGCGCTTGAAGCCGTCGCCGATCACTTGATCGATCACATGACCGCTGACGACGATCACGACCACGGCCATCTGCACGCCGGCCAGATCCACACCCATCACTGAGACTATTCATGGCTTACGATCTCGAAGAACAAGAACAGATTGCCACGCTCAAGGCGTGGTGGAACCAGTACGGCAACCTCGTCACCTGGGTGGTGACGGCGGCGCTGCTGGCTTTCGCCGGCTGGTCCGGCTGGAAGTACTACCAGCGCGATCAGGCCAGCAAGGCCGCGATGCTGTATGAAGAAATCGTCAAGGCAGCCGATGCGAAAGATCAGACCAAGGTCGCGCGTGCGGCCGAGGACATCAAGGACAAGTTCAGCGGCACGCCCTATGCGCAGATGGGTGCGCTGACCGCAGCGAAATCCGCGTTCGATGCCGATGACATGAAGGCGACCAAAGCCCACCTGCAATGGGTGGTCGATCACGGCAAGAGCGATGAATTCAAAGCGATTGCGCGCATCCGACTGGCCGGCGTCCTGCTCGACGAAAAAGCCTATGACGAAGGCCTGAAGGCGCTGGCCTGGGATTTTCCCGAGCAGTTTGCCGCGCTGGTGGCCGATCGCAAGGGCGACCTGCTCTATGCGCAGAACAAGCCTGAGGAAGCGCGCAAGGAGTTTCAGGCCGCTCTTGAAAAAACCGAGATCAAGAACCCGGCACGTCAGCTGATCCAGCTGAAGCTGGATGCGCTTGGCGGCAAAACGGCAGGCTGAGCGCTGGGATGACTTCTATGTTTACTCGTATCGCGCCGCTGGCGGCGGTGGTTGTGCTGGCGGGCTGTTCCGCGCTGAACCCGTTTGCCAGCAAGCCCAAGAATTCACCGGCGCCACTGACGAACTTCACGCCCAGCATGGCAGTTCGCGTTGTCTGGTCGGTGAATGTCGGCAAGAGCAGCAATCAGGGCTTTCGCCCGGCGTATAGCGAAGGACGCTTGTTTACCGCCAACGAGAATGGCGAGCTGATCAGCATCGATCCCTCGAATGGCCGGGTCGTCTGGAAAATCAACACCGGCACGCGTCTCGTTTCCGGTGTTGCTGCGGATGGCGGCACGGTCGTCGTTGCGGGCGCCGAGGGCGCGGTGCAGGCATTCGATGCGGCGAGCGGGCAGAAACGATGGAAGTTCGATGCCTCGACCGAGGTGCTGTCGGCGCCTGCCATAGGCAATGGCACCGTCGTGCTGCGTAGTCTGGACAACCGCATCGTCGCGCTCGATGCCGGCACAGGCAGCCGACGCTGGTACCTGCAGCGCAGCACGCCATCGCTGTCGCTGCATGCGGCGCCGGGCATCGTGATCGCCGATGGTCTGGCGTTCGTCGGATTGCCGGCGGGCCGGCTCATCGCGCTGTCGGCGCTGAGCGGTGCGCCGCGCTGGGAAGTCGCGATTGCCGAGCCACGGGGTGCAACCGAACTTGAGCGTGTCTCCGATGTCTCCGGCATGCCGGCGCTGATGGGGCGCGATATCTGCGCGACTTCCTATCAGGGCCGCATTGCCTGCGTCGATGCAGGCAACGGCACCCTGCGCTGGGCGCGGGAACTGTCCGCTGCGGTGGGGCCTGGCATGGATCAGCGCTATGTGTTCGCTGCCGATGAAAAAGGCAACCTGCAGGCGTTTGCGCGCGATACCGGCAGCAATCTCTGGCGTAATACCAGCCTTGCCTGGCGTGGCCTCTCAGCTCCCGTATCCTTCGGACGTGCGGTGGTTGTCGGGGACAGGCAGGGCTACCTGCATTTCCTGTCGCGCGAAGAAGGCGCGATGCTGGCTCGCTTGTCCACGGACGGCAGCGCGATCAGCAGCATGCCATTGGTGGCAGGTTCGAACCTCATTGTGCAGACTCAGGATGGCAAGCTCATGGCTGTTGCCTCTGACTGAGCAGCACACCACTGAACGACTAATTCGCCGGCCTGGCCGGCACCAGACGGGGAGCCTTGGGGCACAATCCAGTGTCCTCCCGGCTCCCCGGAGATTTTTATGAAGCCGGTAATAGCACTCATTGGTCGACCGAATGTCGGCAAATCCACCTTGTTCAATCGCCTCACCCGGAGCCGCGATGCGCTGGTGGCCGACCTCCCGGGCCTGACCCGCGATCGTCATTATGGCGAGGGCAGGATAGGCGAGCGTCCTTTTCTGGTGATCGACACCGGCGGCTTTGAGCCGGTGGCCAAGGAGGGCATCCTGCATGAGATGGCCAAGCAGACCAAGCAGGCGGTGGCCGAGGCCGACGTGGTCGTCTTTCTGGTCGATGGCCGACAGGGACTGACGCCGCATGACAAGACCATCACCGATTTTCTGCGCAAGTCGGGTCGTCAGGTGATGCTGGTCGTGAACAAATCCGAGGGCATGAAGTACACCTCGGTCACTGCAGATTTCTACGAACTCGGCCTCGGTGATCCGTATGTGATCTCCGCAGCGCATGGCGATGGTGTTGCCGATCTCGTCGAGCAGGCGCTCGATCTGGCCACCGAGGGTCGCAAGGAAGACGACGAGGAAGCCCCCGCCGCCAAAGGGATACGCATCGCGATTGTCGGCCGGCCGAATGTCGGCAAATCCACCATGGTCAACACCCTGCTCGGCGAAGAGCGCGTGATTGCCTTCGACATGCCGGGCACGACACGAGATTCGATCGAGATACCGTTCGAGCGCAATGGCAAGCATTACTCGCTGATTGATACTGCAGGCATACGCCGCAAGGGCAAGGTGTTCGAAGCGATCGAAAAATTCTCGGTCGTCAAAACGCTGCAATCGATCTCGGAAGCGAATGTGGTGCTGCTGCTGCTCGATGCGCAGCAGGATATTTCCGAACAGGATGCACACATCGCCGGTTTCGTGCTCGAGGCTGGCCGCGCTCTGGTCATCGGCGTGAACAAATGGGACGGGCTGACCTCTGATCAGCGTGATCACATCAAGCGCGAGATCGATCGCAAACTCGGTTTCCTCGCATTCGCGAAACTGCATTTCATTTCAGCGCTCAAAGCCACGGGCATTGCACCACTGATGAAGTCCATTGATGCTGCGTATGCTGCTGCGATGGCCAAACTGCCGACGCCGCAGCTCACGCGTGCGTTGCAGGAAGCAATTGATCATCAACAGCCGCGACGCAAGGGCTCAGTACGCCCCAAACTGCGCTATGCGCATCAGGGTGGACAGAACCCGCCTGTCATTGTGATTCACGGTAATGCGCTGGAAGCGATTGATGCGAATTACAAGCGTTATCTGGAGAAACATTTTCGTGAAAGTTTCTCTCTGACCGGCACACCACTACGCATAGAGTTGCGCTCAGGAAAAAACCCTTTTTCCCGACAGGAATAAGTTTGCGCTTTCTCCTGTGTCGTTTGCCAGCGTGTGGCAAAATCGATTACATTCGCATCGCGGACTTTTTTCTGGTGCCTGTTTATTTTTGCACCATCCCAAACTGCTGAACTTGACAATAAAACGGAGCTTCCATGAGCAATAAAGGGCAACTGCTTCAGGACCCTTTCCTGAATGCCTTACGAAAAGAGCACGTTCCTGTATCGATCTATCTGGTCAATGGCATCAAATTGCAGGGACACGTGGAGTCGTTCGATCAGTACGTTGTGCTGCTGCGCAATACCGTTACCCAAATGGTGTACAAGCACGCGATCTCGACCGTGGTGCCTGCGCGTGCAGTCAACCTGAACTCCGATTCCGATTCCGAATAAGCTTCCCGAGGCCTCGCCGGCCGGAAATCATTTGATGAGAGCCGCGCTGGTAGGTGTCGATTTTGGCAAGGGTGATTTCCTTGCCAGCCTTGAAGAACTTGCGCTTTTGGCAAAGTCCGCAGGGGCCGAGCCGATGGTCAGCATCACCGGTCGTCGCGCCGGGCCGGATGCCGCACTGTTTGTGGGCTCCGGCAAAGCCGATGAAATCCACGACGCTGTTGCTGATCTTGGCCTCGATCTGGTCATCTTCAATCACGCGCTCTCGCCCGCTCAGCAGCGCAATCTGGAGCGGCATCTGAAGGTCAGGGTCGTCGACCGCACCAGCCTGATCCTTGATATCTTCGCTCAGCGCGCTCAGAGCCACGAGGGCAAGGTGCAGGTGGAGCTGGCTCAGCTCAAACACCTTGCCACCCGACTGGTGCGCGGCTGGACCCACCTGGAACGACAGAAGGGCGGTATCGGTCTTCGGGGGCCCGGCGAGACCCAGCTTGAGACGGACCGCCGGCTGATTGGCGCGAGGGTCAAGATGCTTCAGTCCAAGCTCGACAAGCTACAGCGTCAGCGCGTCACTCAGCGCCGCGCGCGCGAGCGCAACCACATTTTTTCTGTGTCTCTGGTCGGCTATACCAATGCGGGCAAGTCGACCTTGTTCAACAACATGACCAAGGCCGGGGTGTACGCAGCCGACCAGCTGTTCGCCACGCTGGACACCACGTCCCGTCGCGTCCATCTCGGCGAGGCGGGCAATGTGGTCGTGTCGGATACGGTCGGATTCATCCGCGACCTGCCCACCCAGCTGGTCGCCGCCTTCCGCGCGACGCTGGAGGAAACCATCCACGCCGATCTGCTCCTGCATGTGGTCGATGCCGCCAGTCCGGTGCGCAATGAGCAGATCGAGCAGGTTGATGCCGTGCTGGCCGAGATTGGCGCCGATCATGTTCCTCAGATACTGGTCTGGAACAAGATCGATCTGGCGGGGCTTCCCCCGGCAATCGAACGTGATGAATATGATAAAATCCGTCGGGTTTTTCTCAGTGCGCACACGGGCGAAGGCATCGATTTGCTGAGGCAGGCGATTGCAGAATACGCGCGGGCGACTGGTAGCGATCCCGGGCGAGCTCCGTCTGACGATCTCAGTGTCGATGGTGCTGCTCAGGCTTTTGGCTCTCGCACCTGACCATGGTGACGGCGGTCACGGTGCCGGGATCGGCGTTTCACTCAAGATGAAAAAAGACCACAACGCGGAACGCGACAGCATGCTCGGACCTCTTCTCAACAAATTTCGTCTCCTGTTCTCGCTGAACGATCCTCGCTGGGGCAGAGGCTCCAACGACAACGGTCAGGAGCCACGTCAGAACAATCAACGCCCGAACGATGGTCCGCCCGATCTGGATCAGCTCTGGCGCGATTTCAACCAGCGCCTCAACCGCCTGTTGGGCGGCAAGGGAGGCGGGCGCGGTGGTGACGGCGGCGGCCTGCCCGGCGATGCGCGCGGCGCAGGCATCAGTGCCGGTGTCGTTGCGGTCGTGATTGGTTTTCTGTGGCTGGTCAGTGGTTTCTTCATCGTGCAGGAAGGCCAGACCGGCGTGATCATGACCTTCGGTAAATTCAGTCATTCCACCCAGCCCGGCTTTAACTGGCGCTGGCCCTATCCGATTCAGACCCACGAAGTCGTCAACCTGTCGCAGGTACGTACCGTCGAGGTTGGCTATCGCAGTAATGTGCGCAACAAGCTCGCGCGCGAATCGCTGATGCTGACCGATGACGAGAACATCATCGATATCCAGTTTGCCGTGCAGTACCGACTCAAGGATGCGGCCGAGTGGGTGTTCAACAACCGCGATCAGGAAGAGACGGTCAAAGAGGTCGCCGAGACCGCAATCCGCGAGATCGTCGGCAAGGCGAAGATGGATTTCGTGCTGTACGAAGGTCGCGAGAAAGTCGCGTTCGACACCAGTGCGCTGATGCAGCAGATTCTCGATCGCTACAAGATCGGCGTGCTCGTCACCAATGTCACGATGCAGGCTGTGCAGCCACCCGAGCAGGTACAGGCGGCTTTTGACGATGCGGTGAAAGCCGGCCAGGACCGCGAGCGCCAGAAGAACGAAGGTCAGGCCTACGCGAATGACATCGTCCCCCGTGCACGTGGCGCGGCATCGCGACTGCTGCAGGAATCCGAAGGTTATCGTGCCCGAGTCATTGCCAATGCCGAAGGTGAGGCCTCGCGTTTCACCAAGATCCTCGCCGAGTATCAGAAAGCCCCGGCGGTGACCCGCGACCGCATGTACATCGAGGTGATGCAACAGATCTTCACCAGCACGACCAAGATCATGGTCGATACCAAATCCAACAACAACATGATCTATCTGCCGCTCGACAAACTGATTGCCCAGACGGCTGCTGAATCCGCCGCAGCGCTGCAGCAGTCGCCTGCGCCGACGGGCGAAACTCAGCTGCCATCGTCGGAAGGGGTCAGGCTGCCCGAGCCCAGACCGCGCGACAGCCGCAGCTCACGTGACCGGGAGGCTCGCTGATGAACCGCCTGATCTCCACCGTGATTGCCAGCCTGATTGCGCTGGCGATACTGATGTCCACCTTGTTCGTCGTTGATCAGCGCCAGTTTGCGATCGTGTTCGCGCTGGGTGAGGTCAAGCAGGTGATCAAGGAGCCCGGCCTGCACTTCAAGCTGCCGCCGCCGTTCCAGAATGTGATCTTCCTTGACAAGCGCATCCTGACACTCGATACGCCCGAGCCGGATCGCTTCATTACCGCCGAGAAGAAGAACATCCTCGTCGATGCCTTCGTGAAGTGGCGCATCGTCGATCCGCGCCTGTACTTCATCAGTTTCGGTGGCGATGAGCGGCGTGCGCAGGACCGCATGGCGCAGATCGTCAAGGCGGCGCTCAATGAAGAGATCACCAAGCGCACTGTTCGCGAAGTCATTTCCGGCGAGCGTGGCAAGGTGATGGATGCGATTCGTAACAAGGTGTCCGAAGAGGTCAAGCAGATCGGCGGCCAGATTGTCGATGTGCGCTTAAAGCGCGTCGATTACGTCGAGCAGATCAACAATTCCGTCTACGAGCGAATGAAATCCGAGCGCGCGCGTGTGGCGAATGAATTGCGTTCCACCGGTGCTGCCGAGTCCGAAAAAATACGTGCCGATGCCGATCGCCAGCGCATTGTGATACTCGCCGAGGCCTATCGGCAGGCCGAGTCGATCCGGGGTGAGGGCGATGCGAAAGCCGCGCGCATTTATGCGCAGGCCTTCAACCAGAACCCCGAGTTCTACAAGTTCTCGCGCAGCCTGGAGGCTTACCGTGAAAGCTTCAAGACTCGCAGCGATGTATTGCTGATTGATCCCAATTCGGAGTTCCTGAAATACTTCAAGGCGCCCGGCGGTGCCCGTAAATAACAGGACGCCGGGTGTCGTCCAGCCTGCTGCTCGCGTTTGGCCTTCTCTGCGTGCTCGAGGGGGCATTCCCCTTTGTCTCACCGGGGCGCTGGCGCGAGACCTTCCTGCAGTTAGCCCGCCTGTCGGATGGCCAGATCCGGTTTTTTGGTCTGGCGGCCATCCTGTTTGGTATCCTGCTGCTCGCTCTTCATTTTGCTGTTTCCGAGTCCTGATTTAAGACCAGATTGTCATGCCTAATTGGCTACTTCCCGAGAACATCGCCGACGTCCTGCCCTCCGAGGCCCGCAAGACGGAAGAATTGCGGCGCGGCCTGCTGGACCACTTCCGACGCTATGGCTACGAGCTGGTAATGCCGCCCATGCTGGAGTACGTGGACTCGCTGATGCCATTTCCCGATCAGGACATGGACCTTCGCATGTTCAAGCTGGTCGATCAGCTCTCTGGCCGCACCATGGGATTACGCGCTGACATGACCATTCAGGTCGCGCGCATCGATGCGCACCTGCTCAACCGCAAGGCCGTAACTCGCCTGTGCTATGCCGGCAGTGTGCTGCATGCGCGCCCCTCCGGGTTTCATACTACCCGCGAGCCGCTGCAGATCGGCGCCGAGATCTACGGGCACGCCGGTCTGGAGGCCGATATCGAGATCCAGTCGCTCGCGCTGACCTCGGTGCAGCTGTCGGGCCTCTCGAAGATCACGCTGGACCTGTCGCACAATGGAATACTGCATGCCATTCTCGAAGATGATGAGCGCGCAAGGCGGCATTACGCCGAGATCGTCGGGCTGCTGCGCGCGAAGGACTTGCCCGGCTTAAAGGCATTGACGGCCGGTTTTGCTGTCCCTGTGCGCGATGCGCTGACTTCACTGATCGCTTTGCATGGCGATGTCAGCGTGCTGCAGCGTGCGCGCGAATGCCTGCCGGCCAAGCCAGGCATCACGCAGGCACTCGAAGAGCTTGCCTTGCTCGCGACGTCCGCAGCCGATGTGAAGGTCAACATCGATCTCGCCGACCTGTCGGGTTATCAGTATGAGAGTGGCGCGATGTTTGCGCTCTATGTCGAAGGCTTGCCGAATGCTGTCGCACGCGGCGGACGCTACGACCATGTGGGCGAGGCGTTCGGGCGAGCGCGTCCCGCGACCGGCTTTTCGATGGACTTGCGCGAAGTCGCGCGTCTTCTGCCCGCCGCAGCGCCGGCCAGTGCGATCCGCGCGCCCTGGGGCCGGGAGCCTGCGCTGACCTCGCTGATTGCTTCGTTGCGGCAGAAGGGCGAGATCGTCATTCAGCTGATGCCCGGTGAGGCCAGCGGCGAACAGGAATTCGATTGCGACCGCGAGATCGTTGCCGAGGGTGGCAAGTTCATCGTGAAAACACTGCAGTGACGCCCGCGCGGCGCCTGCGCTCAGACCCATTCAAAGATCAGTAAAAATCCGGAAAGCTGCAGATATCATGGCTAGAAACGTAGTTGTCATAGGCACCCAGTGGGGCGATGAAGGCAAGGGCAAGGTCGTCGACTGGCTCACCGATCATTCACAAGGCGTGGTTCGATTTCAGGGCGGTCACAATGCTGGTCACACGCTGGTCATCGGCGGTCAGAAGACCGCATTGCAGCTGATCCCCTCGGGCATCATGCGCGCGGGCGTCGCCTGCTATATCGGCAATGGCGTCGTGCTGTCCGTGCCAGACTTGCTGCGCGAGATCGACAAGCTCGAAGCGTCCGGCATCGAGGTCGCGAACCGGCTCAAAGTATCCGAGGCCTGCCCGGTGATCCTGCCCTACCACACCGCACTGGATGCGGCGCGCGAAGCCAGGCGCGGCGACGCAAAGATCGGCACCACCGGCAAGGGCATCGGCCCTGCTTACGAGGACAAGGTCGCGCGCCGCGCGATTCGCGTTGCCGATCTGCTCAATGAGAAGCGGCTGGAGGAAAAGCTGCGCGAGAACCTCGACTATCACAACTACGTGCTGGTCAATTACCTGAATGCGCAGGCGGTCGACTATCAGAAGACCTTTGATGATGCGCTGACCACTGTGCCGCGCATCCGGCCGATGGTCGCCGATGTCTCCAGCGCGCTGCATGCCGCGCACAAGGCCGGCGCCAACCTGCTGTTCGAGGGAGCGCAGGGCAGTCTGCTCGATGTCGATCATGGCACCTATCCGTTCGTCACTTCCAGCAATTGCGTGGCGGGCAATGCCGCCGCCGGCTCTGGCGTTGGCCCCAACATGCTGCACTACGTGCTCGGCATCACCAAGGCGTACACCACCCGTGTCGGCTCCGGCCCTTTCCCGTCCGAGCTGCCGACCGATCAGGGCATCGGCAAGCATCTGGCCTCGGTGGGCCACGAGTTCGGCACGGTGACGGGTCGCGCGCGTCGCTGCGGCTGGTTTGATGC
>JACCDH010840779.1_pt1 | contig 30340 bp, 22 predicted proteins | sample 7442481 | NCBI WGS metagenome assembly JACCDH01 (sample SAMN15323433, study PRJNA562643) | freshwater metagenome | isolation source: river surface water | place: USA:Blue River Watershed | collected 2017-08-15
CGCTGCAGCCGCTGGACCTCGCCGGCCTGGCACGCTCGGTGGTACCAGACTGGTTCGCTCCAGCCCAGACCTATGGGATCGATCTCGGCTTTGAAAGCGATGAGCGCGCATTGCCGGTGCACGGCAATGCCACCATGCTGCGCGAGATGCTCTCCAACCTGATCGACAATGCGCTGCGCTACACGCAGCAAGGCGGCAGCGTGACCGTGCGCGTACGGGCCGATGACGAACGCGGGCTGGCGATACTCGAGGTCGAGGACAACGGCCCCGGCATTGCGCCCTCGGAACGAGCGCAGGTGTTCGAACGTTTTTATCGCATCCTGGGCAGCGAAGTCGAGGGTAGCGGCCTGGGACTCGCGATCGTGCGCGAGATCGCGCAGCGCCATGGCGCTGAGGTTGACATCTTCAGCAATCCGCGCGCGACCGATCCGCGCTATCCGGGCTGCCTGTTCCGTATCAGCCTGTCGCTCGACGAAGGCCGGAGGGAGCTCGCATGATGCCCGACGAGATTGCGCTGCGCCACTGGCGCCGCGTGCGCCGACTGACCGGCACGCTGCTGGTGGTGTGGGCGCTGGCGAGCTTTCTTGTCGTGTTCTATGCGCGCGAGCTTTCTGGCTGGCAGCTGCTGGGCACGCCGCTGCCTTTCTACATGGCAGCGCAAGGTACGATGCTGATCTACCTTGGCATCATCGGCATCTATGCGCTGGCAATGAAACGTATCGAAGCACTGTCCGGCATGATCAGGGATGAGGACGATGGCCGGTGACGCCTTCCCGCGCCAGCTGACCCGCTACTTCGGCCTCTATACGCTGGGCTTCGGGGCGCTGCTGCTGGCATTGGCGATACTCGAGCAGGATGGATTCCCGCGCTTCTGGCTGGGCTATCTGTTCCTGTTCGCGACCATCGTTGTCTATGCCTTCATTGGCGTGTTCAGTCGCACTTCGGACATCACCGAGTACTACGTGGCCGGCCGTCGCGTGCCGGCGATGTTTAACGGCATGGCCACTGCGGCCGACTGGATCTCGACCGCGAGCTTCATCGGACTGGCGGGCGGGCTGTATCTGCAGGGCTTCGACGCATTAGCCTTCATCATGGGCTGGACCGGCGGCTACTGCCTGGTGGCGCTGCTGATCGCGCCCTACTTGCGCAAGTTCGCGCAATATACGGTGCCGGATTTTCTGGCGGCGCGTTATGCGGGCCCATATGGCACGAATATCGTGCGGCTGCTGGCTGTGGCGGCAACGCTGATCATCTCGTTTACCTACGTGGTCGCCCAGATTTACGGCGTCGGCCTGATCACCTCGCGCTTTACCGGCATCGATTTCTCGGTCGGCATCTTCCTCGGACTAGCCAGCATCCTGGTCTGCTCCTTCCTCGGCGGCATGCGCGCGATTACCTGGACCCAGATCGCACAGTACATCATCATCATCGTGGCATTCATGATCCCGGTGTCATGGCTGTCCCTGAAGCAGACTGGCTCGCCAGTGCCGCAGCTGGCCTATGGCGCAGCCGTCGACAAGCTCACCCAGCAGGAAAAGCGACTGGCTGCCCACGAGAGCGAGCAGCAGGTGCGCGAGCTGTATCAGCGCCGTGCCGAGACCCTGCAGAAAAAAATCGAGACGCTGCCACAGTCCTGGTATGAAGGTCGCGCGGATGCACGGCGACGGCTGCAGGACCTGCAGACCAGCAATGCATCGCTGATCGACATCAAGGCAGCCAACCGCGCACTGGCCGAGTACCCGAAAAGTCCGGAAGCAGCGCAGCGTCTCTGGCAGCGCGAGCGCGAGCGCAATCTCGAGCGCGCGCAGCCCCTGCCCTCGCATACCCAGCCCTTTCCCGGCGACGACCGCGCAAGCAGCGACATCAAGCGCAACAACTTCCTCGCACTGGTGTTCTGCCTGATGCTGGGTACGGCGGCGCTGCCACATATTCTGGTGCGCTCTTACACCACGCGCTCGGTGCCGCAGGCACGACAGTCGGTGTTCTGGGCGCTGTTCTTCATCATGCTGCTGTACACTGCGCTACCGGCGCTGGCAGTGATGGTGAAGACCGAGATCTACACCTCGCTGGTCGGTGCGGATTACGGGCACCTGCCCGGATGGGTCAGCTACTGGGCCAACATTGATCGCGCCAAGCCCATGATCAGTGTCACCGACATCAATGCCGACGGCCTCGTGCAACTGGCAGAGATCATGATCGACGGCGACATGATCGTGCTGGCTACGCCGGAGATCGCCGGCCTGCCCTATGTGATCTCTGCCCTGATCGCCGCCGGCGCACTGGCTGCCGCCTTGTCGACTGCTGATGGCCTGCTGGTGACCATTTCCAGCGCGCTCTCGCATGACACCTATTTCAAGATGGTGAACCCGTCCGCGTCCAGCCAGCGACAGGTGACGATCTCCAAGTTGCTGCTGCTGGTGGTCGCCCTGCTGGCAGCCTATACCGCCTCGTTCCGATCGGGCGACATCCTGTCGATGGTGAGCGCAGCATTCTCGCTGGCGGCATCAACGCTTTTCCCCGCACTAGTTTTGGGCATTTTTTGGCAACGCGCGAACCAACAGGGCGCAATCGCCGGCATGCTGACCGGTTTTTTTGTTTGCCTCATCTATTTGGTGCAGACCAGCCCCGCACTCGGCGGCACTGCTGCTAATCAGTGGTTTCATATTGCGCCGGTATCGGCTGGCATCTTTGGCGTACCAGCCGGCTTCGCAGCCATGGTGGTCATGACCCTGCTTACGCCGCCGCCCGGCTCGGCGGTGCAATCCTTGCTGGCCCGGCTGCGCCGTCCCTGAGGCGCCCTCGAGCCGTTGAGCTTTCCCTCAGCCGCCGTTGAGCCGTCGCCGCTGGCCGGTCGGAGTTATGCGTTGGCACATTTCTTGATTATTGCTCGCTCTACCAGATGATCCAGCGAAGGGTGCAGCAAGCATGGCCGGCTTTTTCAACGAGATGTACGCGGATGCAGGCAGTCGGGTAAGGCCGCACTATCAGGAATTCGAGCGCTGGCTGAGTGACCAGCCGGCCGACATCGTCGAGCGCAAGCGGGTCGAAGCCGATCTGGTGTTCCGCCGCGTCGGCATTACCTTCGCGGTCTATGGCAGCGACGCCGGCACCGAGCGCTTGATCCCGTTCGATATTATCCCGCGCATCATTCCCGCCGCCGAGTGGGCGCAGCTGCAAAAAGGCCTGCGGCAACGGGTGCAGGCGCTGAACCTGTTCATCCACGACATCTACCACTCGCAGCACATCATCAAGGCCGGCATCATCCCGGCCGAGCAGATTTTCAACAATGCGCAGTACCGGCCGGAGATGCAGGACATCGATGTCGCCGCCGACATCTACGCGCATATCGCCGGCGTGGACATCGTGCGCGCCGGCGAGGGTGAGTTCTATGTGTTGGAGGACAACCTGCGCGTACCCTCCGGCGTGTCCTACATGCTGGAAGACCGCAAGATGATGATGCGGCTGTTCCCCGAGCTGTTCGCACGCCACAAGGTAGCACCGGTCGCGCACTACCCGGACCTGCTGCTGGACATGCTGCGCTCGGTCGCACCACAGGGTGTGGACGACCCGACCGTAGTCGTCATGACACCGGGCATGTACAACTCTGCCTACTTTGAGCATGCCTTCCTCGCACAGCAGATGGGCGTGGAACTGGTCGAGGGCAAGGACCTGTTCGTCGACGAAGGCTATGTGTACATGCGCACCACGCGCGGCCCACAGCGGGTGGACGTGATCTATCGCCGCATTGATGACGACTTCCTCGACCCGCTGGCCTTTCGTCCGGATTCATCGCTGGGCGTGCCGGGCCTGCTGTCTGCCTATCACGGCGGCCGCGTGACACTGGCCAATGCGGTCGGCACCGGCGTGGCCGATGACAAATCGATCTATCCGTATGTGCCCGACATGATCCGCTTTTACCTGTCGGAAGAGCCTGTCCTCAATAACGTGCCGACCTGGCAGTGCAGGAAAAAAGAAGACCTGCAGTACACGCTCGATCACCTGCCCGAACTGGTGGTGAAGGAAGTCCACGGTGCCGGCGGCTACGGCATGCTGGTCGGCCCGGCATCGAGCAAGGCAGAGATCGAGGCATTCCGGCAGCGCGTGATCGCCAAGCCCGATGGCTATATCGCACAGCCGACGCTGGCGCTGTCGGCCTGTCCGACCTATGTCGAATCCGGCGTCGCGCCGAGGCACATCGACCTTCGTCCCTTCGTCCTGTCCGGCAAGACCGTCAGCATGGTGCCCGGCGGCCTGACCCGGGTCGCACTGAAGGAAGGTTCGCTGGTGGTCAATTCCTCGCAAGGCGGTGGCACCAAGGATACCTGGGTACTGGAGAAGTAAGAATGGAAGCGAAAAAGCGAACATCGAAGGAGTCGCCATGCTACGTCGCACCGCAGATCATTTGTACTGGATGGCTCGCTATACCGAGCGCGCGGAAAATCGCGCTTGCGCGATTTCAGTGGAGGCTAACATGAGCGTAGCGAAAGTTAAGGGGCGAAGCCCCGGCCGGAACCAAAACACAGCTGGCGGTGTTTGCTGCGCGCGTTTCACCACGGAGGTGTGCCCATGCTGAGCCGAACCGCAGATCATTTGTACTGGATGGCTCGCTATACCGAGCGCGCAGAAAACACCGCCCGCATGCTCGACGTGAACATCCAGACCCAGCTGTTGCCACAATCTGCCGAGGCCGCCGAACAGGGCTGGCGCGCCGTGCTCGGCATCTCCGAGCTGCAGCCGGCCTTTGACGCAAGATATGGCCTCTTGAGCCGCAAGGACGTGCTCGATTTCATGGTGCGCGATCCGGGCAATCCCTCGTCTATCGCCTCCTGCCTGACCAGCGCGCGCGAGAACGCACGCGCCGTGCGCGGTACGCTGACCACCGAGGTATGGGAAACGCTCAACACCACCTGGCTGGACATGAACCACCTGCTAAAGGATGGTCTGCTGGCGCGCGACCCGAGCGAGTTCTTTGAATGGGTGAAGCATCGCTCGCACCTGTCGCGCGGTGTCACCATCGGCACCATGCTCAAGGACGAGGCCTTCTACTTCATCCGTCTCGGCACCTTCCTTGAGCGCGCCGACAATACTGCGCGCCTACTGGACGTGAAGTTTCATGGTGCAGACCGCGAGCTGCTGACGGCAACCGACATGGATTACTATCACTGGGCAGCCGTGCTGCGCTCGGTGTCGGCCTTCGAGACTTATCGCAAGGCCTATCGCGACGTGATCACGCCGGAACGGGTGGCCGAGCTGCTGATACTGCGCGGCGATATGCCGCGATCGCTCATGGCCTGCCTGACCGAAGTCGTCAACAACCTTGAAGAAGTCCGCAATGATGTATCGCGCGAGACCGAGCGCTTCGCCGGCAGGCTCCATGCCAATCTTCGCTTCAACAGCATCGAGGACATCATGCGGCGCGGTCTGCATGAGTACCTGACTGAATTCCTTCAGCAGGTATTTGAACTGGGTAATCGCGTCAGCCGTGACTTCCTGCTGCCGCTGACTGCCGAGCCGGCGCCGCTGCCGCTCAAGTGCGCCGCCTGAGACTCACACAGGCCTCGCCCAGAATCATGGCTTATCAACCGAGCTGACCAACATGACCTATTGCGTCGCGATGCGCCTGAATGCCGGCCTCGTCTTCCTGTCCGATTCCCGTACCAATGCCGGTGTCGATCATATCGGCACCTTCCGCAAGATGTCGGTGTTCGAAAACCCGGGCGACCGGATGATGGTGCTGATGACGGCGGGGAACCTGTCGATCTCGCAGAGCATACGGCAGACAGTGGCCGAGTACCTGACACCCGAGGGCACCAGCATCTGGACCGCAGCGACCATGTATGAAGCGGCGCAGATCGTTGGCGACTCGATACGCGCAGTACATCAGCGCGAGGCGAAGGCACTGGAAGCTTCCGGCATTGATTTCAATGTCAGCCTGATCTTCGGCGGCCAGATACGCGGCGAGCGTTGCCGCTTGTTCCAGATGTACTCGGCCGGTAATTTCATTGAGTCGCACGACGAGAATCCCTACTTTCAGATCGGCGAGGCCAAATATGGCAAGCCCATCATCGATCGCGTGATCTCGCCGAGCACTCCGCTGGACGAAGGCGCGAAGTGCGCCCTGATCTCGATGGATTCGACATTGAAGTCGAATATCTCGGTTGGCTTTCCGCTCGACCTGCTGGTCTACGAATCGAACTCGTTGCAAGTAAGCCGCTTCGTGACCATTGATGAAAAGAACCAGTACTTCCAGATGATACGCAGCACCTGGGGCAAGCAACTGAAGGCCGTGTTCGAGGGGATCGCCGATCCAGTCTGGAATGCGACGGATGACAGTCTGGGCAATGTCCTGTCATCCGCCAGCCAGTCCAACCAGCCAGTGCGCGTGGTTCCGCCAGCAGCTATTGCCCGTAGCGAACCGCGTGCGGCGCTGCAGACACTTGCACAAGCCGACCTGCGCCGCGATCCGGAATAAGTTTGCTTCAGCTCTGCAGGCAGACTATCGCCATCCGATATGCTGCTTGTTGTTCTTGCTTTGCTTTGCTTTGCTTTGCTGTGCCGAACCCTGAACTGTAGCAGCGCGCAACTGGTTCGATCTCCTGATTCTTCCAACAGGCAGCGACCAAAGAGGCAATGACTATTTTCGTTTGCTCATCATTTGCGCCGGGAGAAAATCCATGATGATCGCGACATGGCAAATCGATGCACGCTTCGGACAGAAGCAGAAAGTCATCGATAAATTGAAAGAGTGGGAGAAAGTCATCGGCCCCAAAGTCGGGATCACGAGCGGCCGTATGCTCACCGGATCGATCGGCGCCTTGGAGGCTACCGTGATCCATGAGTGGGAAGTCGCTGATCTCAAAGAAATCGACAGGGCCTGGGCATTATTGCCGACCATCCCTGAGCATGTTCAGTGGAGCAAGGATCTTGAGCCTTTTGTCGTGTCGGGCACATCGCGCTGGGAAGTGTTTCGGGTGCTGTGATCCCGCCATCGACCTCAGCCCAGCCTCGGTGGCGGTGGCGGTGGCTGTTGCTGGCGAGGCTTGCTAGTGCTTTGGCGACTCGGCAAAGACGTCCTCCGGAGAGGCGGCGACAAGAATCGCATCTGTCCAGACGTCGAGCTCCGCCTCGGTTGCGTTCGCCAGCTTTTGATGTACCCACAATGGCAGTTCTCCGAAGCGGCTGGCCAGCATTCTTGACAGTACCTTGGCCTGCCCTCGCTGCATTCCTTGTTGCATTCCTTGTTGCATTCCTTGTTGCATTCCTTGTTGCATTCCCTGCTGAATCCCCTTTTCCAAGCCTTCTTCCATGGCCAATCGCTCGATTGATGTTACGTAGCGCATCGTCGCCTCCTCCTCCAAGCCGGACAAATTTTCACGTAACCGTAACTCGCCCTCCTTGGGCAGTCTCATCATCCAGTCAATGACCCGGAACAGCTCGGACAGCTGCTGTCTTTCCAAGCCAATACGAAACAGCTCGCGCACCAGCCTCAGCTTTGATTGCTCGCGTACTAAAGGATCATCGCGTGTGGCACGCGTAACCAAATGTGCTTGTGTAATGAGGGAAAACGGATTTCGATTATCGATCAGCTTCGCATCACTCCCTGACCAATCAAGCAATTTTGCAACTGGAAAACGCAGCCCCAAGCGACATCCAAATACCTCATAAGCAAATGTCTCTGGTCGCCAGTCAAGCCGATCATCAGCCAGCACTGCCAAACTTGCCAGCGGCTGACGATAGCGCTCATAGAGACGATAGTGATACATGAACATTCGCTCGGCGAACCCGGATTGCTGCTGACCTTGTATCTCCAGATGCACCACGATCCATTCAGGCTGACCGCTGCATCGTCTGACGCGCACCAGCTTGTCCACAACACATTTGTCGGGTTCACCGCCATGCAAGACGGATCGCAGTTCCTGTTCAAGAAACTCTACAGGCTGCAGCCAGTCGATCTGCGAATGAACTTCGGGAAAATAGAAAGCGATGAACTCGGCGAAGCAGCGCTCTATCGCTTCTTTCCATGGACTGTCGTAGTCGTCGGCCACAGCATTCCTTCGGCTTGCCACCATTGAGGGCGACATGAAGGCAGGAGCTTGAGGGCATCAAAGAAAAATTGGGAGTATTTGGCAAGCGCGGATCGGCCGTGCAGGCAAATGCGAAGCGGCTTATATATAGCTGTTGCGTATGTGACGCAGCGACGACACCATGACGCGCATGAAATTATTGGACACGATGTTCGATGTCGTCATCATGATGTACCTCGCACGGGTCATTGAACTGTCGTAAAACGAGTCCTACAACTTCCACACAACATTCAGGAAGATTTGCCTGACAGGGCATGAATTGCCTTCCTACAATCCACCTCCTTTCGCATCCTGTGAGGTGGATGACTTATGTTCCTGTTGTCGATACGCGTCTGGCTCTCGCCGCTGCACTTCAACTTTGCACTGGGCGTGACACTGGCGTGCATGGCTAATGCCGGCGCACAGATCAGCGATCCTGTTCTGCAGATCCTGCAGCAGGAACAACGAGAGCAAAGCCTGCGCCAGAAGGCCGAGCCTCAACCTTATCTTTCATCGGAGATTCCGAGGCGCCTGGTGCGGACAATTCCCGCTGACGAGAGCCCATGCCAGATCATTGAGCAGATTCGTCTCAAAGGCGATCTGGCCGACCGGTTTCAATGGTCACTCAAAGCCGCCAATACAGCTGATGACCCTGCACTTGGCCGTTGCCTTGGGGCGCAAGGCATCGCCATCATCATTCAGCGCGTGCAACAGGCGATTCTGACGCGCGGCTATGTCACTACCCGCGTACTGGCAGAGCCGCAAGATTTGCGTAGCAGAGAACTGGTGCTGACACTGGTGCCGGGACGCATACGGAAGCTTGACTTGTCCGCTGACAGCGATACCCGAGCTCGCCTGACAAATGCCATGCCAGTCGACGATGGCGACCTGCTCGATCTGCGCGCGCTGGAGCAAGGTCTCGAAAACCTGAAGCGCTTGCCGACCGCAGAAGCAGATATGCAGATCCGGCCATCGATGGCCGCTGATGCGCGTCCCGGCGACAGCGATGTCATTGTTCGCTGGCAACAACGCCTGCCTTATCGCGTGAACCTGTCCTTCGATGATGCGGGAACCGAAGCTACCGGCAAGTACCAAGGCGCGATCACATTTTCATACGAGCATTGGTGGACACTGAACGATCTGTTCTACCTCAGCCACAGCGAGGCACTCGGTGGCGGCCTGCCAGGAGACCGAGGCAGCCGCTCGGGCACCCTGCATTACTCGGTTCCCTGGCGTGACTGGCTGCTCGGCTTCACGACCAGCGAATTCCGCTTTTATCAATCTGTCGCAGGCCTGAATCAGGCCATACGCTATAGCGGCGAAGGCAGCACTCAGGATCTGGCGCTGACCCGCTTGCTCTACCGAGATGGCAATCGCAAAACGCAAGCCACGCTGCGCGCCTGGCTGCGTGAATCCCGCAACTTCGTCGAGGATGCCGAACTGACTGGTCAGCATCGCCGCACCGCCGGGGCGGAAGGATCGCTGGTGCATCGCGAGCGGATTGGCAATGGCAGTCTTGATGCCAGTCTGGCTTGGCGTCGGGGTACAGGTGCATTTGACACGCGGCGTGCGCCTGAAGAAGCGTTTGGCGAAGGAAGCTCGCGTCTGCATCTGGCACGCGCCGATCTATCACTGTCACTGCCTTTCGCGCTGCTCCGGCAAAACTGGCGCTACAGCCTTGCATGGCGCGCTCAATGGAACCATACACCGCTAATGCCACAAGACCGATTTGTGGTCGGCAATCGGTACACCGTACGTGGCTTCGATGGTGAATCCCTGCTTAGCGGCGACCGGGGTTGGGTACTGCGGCAGGACATGGCCTTGTCGATGGGTGTCGTCAACAGCGAGCTCTATGTCGGCATTGATGCCGGCGCAGTCAGTGGTCGGTCGACCAATGACCTGCCGGGAAAGCGGCTGGCAGGCAGCATCGTTGGCGTGCGAGGCGGCGTGGGCAGATTCAATTGGGATGTCTTCGTCGGCAAACCCGTTCGCAGACCTGAAGGCTTTCGAGCGGCAGACACCACAGCCGGATTCCTGCTGAACGTGTCATTGTGAAGGAGTACTTGATGACACTGCCATCGCTAAGAGACTGTCTCGGCAGGTCGATAGCAAGGCGCGCCGACGAAGACAGTACACGCGGTACGGCGAGGAGGTGCAACGCGACTAGCAGCCTGCCGAGACAGGCTCCAATCTTACCGATATCGGCGATGCAAGCACTACCGATATTGGCTCCCCTGTCTCTGGTGTCATCGCTGGCAGCTGCATTGTTTGTCCCTTCGGAAGGGCACACGCAGCTATTGCCGAACCGCTCGATGCCCGTCGACCAGCAACCGGTGCTTCTGCGAACCGCCAGCGGCGTGCCACAAATCGACATTACGCGCCCCACGACGGCGGGCGTTTCCATTAACCAGTTTCGGCAGTTTGATGTTGATGCACAGGGTGCCGTCATCAACAACGGTCGGAAGGCGTCGCAGACAGGTTTGGCAGGCTGGGTAGCCGCCAACCCGGCTCTGGCATCCGGCGAGGCAAGTGTGATTGTCAATGAAATCCGAAGCAGCAACTCCAGCCTGCTGAGGGGTTACCTTGAGATTGCGGGCGGCAAGGCTAAACTGGTGGTAGCCAACCCTGCCGGCATCAGCTGCGACGGCTGCGGCTTTATCCATGCGTCACGTGTAGTACTGGCGACAGCAAATCCTTTGTTCGAACAAGGCAGCCTCATCGGATATGCACCAGGCAAGGGATCTTTGGAAATCAGCGGGCGCGGGCTGGACGCGCTTCGAGTCGATGCGTTTTCCGTCATTACGCAAGCGGCTCGGGTAAACGCCGGTATCTGGGCCAATCATCTTGGGGTGACTTTGCAATCAGGCGCGGCATCCTCAGGCACATTGGAAGAATACAAGAAACCTTTTTTCGCGCTGGATGTTGCCGAAATTGGCGGTATGTATGCAAACCGCATCTGGCTGGTAGGTACTGCCGACGGCCTCGGAGTGCGTAATGCGGGGACTTGGTCGGCTGGGGAGTCGCTTGTCGTCAGTATCGACGGAAAGCTGGAAAACAGCGGCAGCATTGATGCGCGCATGCTGTCCATTGAGGCAAGAAATATTGACAATGTCGCTCATGGCAAGCTGCTTGGTGAAAGAATCACACTGCAAGCAGACAGGATCGCGAATGCCGGTCATCCCGACGCAAGCCCTGTGATTGCAGCAGATGCAGAGATAAAGATCGCTGCTCGCATGTTGGAGAACACCGATCAGGCGGCGCTGTTCTCCGGAGGAGATCTGCACATCGGTTACAAGCTGGATAGTGAAGGACGCCTCATCGGCAAATCTGAACAAGTGTTGAATCGCTTTTCAACCATCGAAGCACTTGGCAAGCTGGATATCAGTTCGGAGAAGTTGCAGAACCTGAACAATGGCGTAGAAACCGAAGAGGTACAAATTGGCCCGACCGTGCAGATGGCCTACCTGCAGCCCAATGGCAGCAGTACAAAGTACTCGATGGACCATTTCATCTGGACGCCATGGAGTCGCGCCGGTCAGTACAAATGGGTCAGCGACAAAAGCAAACTGGAGAATGGCATTCCAGGCAAGACTCCGCTGCCAGATGTGGATGGCGTAGATTGTGTCATCGACGATGGAAATGAGCGATGCACACCAACACCCGGTAGCGCTTATCCGTCAGATGACCCGGCGTGGGCATATTTCAAGCTGACACCCCCGGACAACGCACCTCCCCGCCCGGGTCCTGAGCCTCAGTCGCCGGATTCCTCAGGATTAAAACCCTTGGAACCGAATGCCAGCCCCGAGGCAAAGCTGGCATGGGAGACCGAACGCGCGGCATTCGACGCAGCCTCAGCCAAGTTCTTCATAGAAAAGAGCGCCTACGACCAAGCAATGCAACGCTTCGATCAATGGCGCACCACGACGGAGGAGCGCAGAGATGCGCTCGATGCCGCCATCAATGCTTATAACGCCGGCTTTAGTCAGGTAAATATACGCAGTTGGACTCAATTCAACGTCAGGCACGCCGAATTCGAAACCCGCGTCACCCGCAGTGCGCCTGGGCGCATCATTGCCGGTGGCGACATGACTTTGACAAGCGATCTGTTGGTCAATGATCGCAGCCAGATTATTGCCGGCGGTCGGCTGATCGGTGAATTTAAAAAACTTGAGAATATTGTGGCAATTGGCGCACATCGCGTCAATGAATCGGGTACGAGTCAATTCACGCGATCCGCATATCGAGGCAGGATACGCGACTATCACTCCCGGGTCTGGGGTCCGATACTTCCCTACAACCCAGCGGACGACATTACGACATTACTGCTGCCGGTAACGATCATGGCCGACCGTCAGAAGGGTATGTTGCCGGCACCCGCAATAGACACTTTCATGGCCAGGCTGGCCAAGGATGGCAGCAGTCTGTTTCGTATGAACCCGAGTTCCGGTCCATTGTTCGTGACTGACCCTCGCTTTACGCAGTATCGCCAATGGCTGAGTTCGGATCTGATGTTGGCGCAACTGGCTATCGATCCCGAACGACTGCAAAAACGACTTGGCGATGGCTATCTTGAGCAACGCCTGATCAGCGAGCAGATTGCCCAATTGACCGGACGCCGATTTTTGCCGGAACAGATGAATGATGAGGCGCAGTATGCCGCCTTGATGGCCAGCGGCGTGAAGCAAGCCTCCACATTGGCACTCGTCCCGGGGATTTCGCTGACATCGGCCCAGATTGAAAAGTTAAGCGCCGATATCGTCTGGCTGGTTGAAAAGGAAATCAGCCTTCCGACCCGAGCTGGCCAGCAACAAAGCACTAACAAGGTTCTTGTGCCACAAGTCTATCTGCTGCCGCGTTCCGGCGATCTGGATGGAAGCGGCACACTGATCTCCGGACAACGAATGAAGCTTGCAATACAGGAAGCACTGGAGAACGAAGGTCTGATAGCGAGTGACACAGACATACAACTGTACGCCGGAACAATTAACAATTCCGGCACCGTGAAAAGCGACACAGCGATGCTGATCGCCAAAGACGATATTTCCATTGCAGGCGGTGAAATCAGCACCCAAGGCTCACTTTCACTGGTGGCAGGACGCGATGTAGCCATAGAAAGCACGACCCGGAACAGTGAACGCAACAGCTTGATGTGGCGTGCCACAGGCAATTCTTCTCAAACCGGCATCGATCGTACGGCACGCATGCACACTGAAAACGTCGGTCAGCTAAAGATGCTTGCCGGACGCAACATCATGCTGAACGCTGCGCAAATTACCAATCAGGATGGTGACATCGTCGTTGTAGCAGGCAAGGATCTGAGTATTGGCACGATCGCCGTCCATTCATCTGTCTCGGGATTAGCACACGGATCAGCCAATTTCATGCGGGAAGCAGAGAGCGCCGAAATCGGCACCTCGATTCAAGCCCAAGGCTCCATTCTTATGGCAGCTGGCGAGGACATGAGCCTGCGAGCCGCAGCAATTGAATCGATAAGCGCTGTGGTCGCATTATCCGCCTCGCACGATATGACCGTGAGCGCTGGCGAAGTAAGCAGATCTTATGCTCAGGGGACTGAGCTCCATCACCACAGTCTTGCCGGGTCAAGAACCAGTACACGTCGAATCTCGGAGCACAGCACAAATGCCATACCTTCCAGCATTGACGGCCGCTCAGTCATGATTGACGCTGGGCGTGACTTGAATATCATCGGCAGTGACATCACAGGAAACCAAAGCAGTACTTTGCAGGCGGGACGCGATGTTGTGATCGATGCCGCTGGAGAGAGCAAAAGCAGCACATTCCTCAGCCGCGAGACGAGTTCTGGCCTGATGTCCGGGCCCGGCCTTTCCATAGGTATAGGAAGTCGTCGCCAGCAGGACAATAGCGAGCATGATGCTACCCACCAGCGCGGCAGCCGAATAGGCACCCTCACCGGCAACCTTGACATTGCCGCCGGGGACGGCTACCGACAACAAGCAAGCCAGATCATCGCACCGACAGCATCGATCAACATCGAAGCCGTGAATGTTGATATATCTGGCGGCCATGACACGACCGAATCACACCAGACTTCCTCGTTCAGCCAAAGCGGGGTATCGATCGGCGTGTCTAATCCTGTTATCGATACTGCCAGATCTCTTGAGAAATTGCACAGCACCCGGCAGCAAACGCGCAGTGGCCGAGCGAAAGCCTTGGCGGTGGCGGCTGCAGGATTATCCGCCGCTAATACCGCCAAAGAAGTCGCCAAGGACCCCGCACACGCTGGCGGTGTGACCGTGGCTATCACGGTGGGCAACAGCAAATCGAAATCCAGTGGGATGACGCGGACTAGCGGGATAGCTCCTTCGATAGTCGCCGCCGGTACGGATGTTGATGTTCATGCCGAGGGAAAGCCGAACTCCGCTCTCCATGTTGCCGGCAGCAAGATCGTTGCAGGAAATGCGGTAAGACTCAACTCAGAAGGAAAACTTTCCCTTGAGGCACAAGCAAATACAGAAACGCAGACGACCAGCAATCACAACAGCAGTGCCGGCATCGGTATTGCTGCCAGCATCGGCAAAGAAGGTACGGGCTTAGGTTTGATACTCAAACGAGCCAGCGGCGGAGGGAAAGCGGCTGGTGAGGATGTTTCATGGACGAATACGCAGGTAACTGCCGGCGAATTTGCAAGTTTAGGTAGTCGTGGTGATGCTGAACTTAAAGGCGCTGTCGTCAAGGCACCAGTGATCAAAGCCGCAGCAGCCGGCGATCTGCTGATCGAAAGTCTACAAGACAGCAGCCGTTACAACAGCCATCAAAAGTCTGTCAGCGGCAGCGTCACGATTCCGCTGACGGGGAGTAGCAGTCCGTCCGCACAAGTCAATCTGGCGAAATCCAATATCAAAAGTGATTACCTGAACACCGCAGAATCCTCCGGGCTGCAGGCAGGCGATGGCGGATTTCGCGTTCAGGTTGATGGGAAAACGACACTCAAAGGTGCTGTCATCACCAGCTCTGATAAAGCTGTTGAAGCAGGGACCAATCAATTTTCCTCGGCTGATCTTGCGATGACCGATTTGCAAAATCACGCCGAGTACAAGGCAGAGGCCGTTGGTATCGGCATGGGTATTGGTCGCTATGCGCAAAGCGAATATGCCCCGAAAGGCAACAGCGCCGGGCTTGGCATTGATGGCGACAAACAGGCAAGCACTACCACGAGCGGCATCAGCGGAATTTCCGGGAATAAGAATGTCAGGACAGGTGATGCATCTTCCGGCTTGGATAAGATTTTCAATGCCGAACGCGTTGCAAAAGAGATCAATGCACAAGTCGCGATCACTCAGGAATTTACCGGGCAGGCCTATAAATCCGTCGGGAACTATGTCGCCCAAAACCGAAGAGCATTACGCCTGGCATTGAAAGAGACAGACGATGTGCAGGTGAAGCAACTACTGAATGATCAACTGGCTCAACTCAGGCGAGAAGAGCAGGTGATGAATATCCTGATTGGGGCTCTAGCTGGCTTTGGCGAAGCAGCTGTTACCAAAGAGGGACTCTCAGCTGCTGCAGAAAAGATGCGAAAAATGATGATTGAAGATTCAAAAAAATTTATTGGTATTACAGATGAAAATAGAAATACCGTTTTATCTAATGTCAGTGGAAAAAGTATTGGCAATCGCGAAGATGAACTCAAAATTGGCGGCGGACGCGTAGATTTGGATATTGTTTGTGGAATGAAGAACGAACGATGCACTATGGAACAAGCTTTCGATGAAAATATAAGCAAAATTTCATACAATCCTGACGGAACAATCAAGTTTCATGATCCTTTAAATCCTCAGATGACTCTTAATGAATTTTTAGAGACCGAACAAGGAAAAAAATTGATCGGCATGGCCGGTGGAATTCAGGGTGAGCACGGTGAACTATTTGGCATCAGGTACTCAAGAGGCGACTTGTTTGACCGACTAGTAGAGACATTTTCTGGGCCACATGATGTCTTCGGCGGAGCAGTGGTTGGTTTGTATGATGAGCAAGGCAATATTGTTCGTGGCTTGTCAAATCCAAATCGATTAGCACATGAGGTGTGGAGCTACGCCGCCGTCATTCCGGCCACACCATTTGCGATGGCCGATTTGCTGCCACCTGCTGTTTGGCAGGGAATTTCACTGATAATCAGCGGTGCGCGATGAAATATACGTTCATCCTAAAACTCTCTTTGATCGCCTCGCAATTATTAATGCTTGTGGGGTGTTGCCCATCCGGTTGCTTCGTTTTACACGGTGAGGCTTTTAGAGAATTAGCTAATCCTAAGCCAAACCGGGATTATCTAACTCACCCCACAAACTCGGATCAACAGCGAAGTGAAGATTGGATTGCATGCGGTGGAGGCGAATCTGGGTGGTATTACCCAAGCAAAAATGAAATTGAAGCGGAGCGGCGTCCAAATGAAAATATCACTGGGCCGATTTGGGCTAGGCTACTTCAAAAAATCATGAATTGCATGAAAGCCAAAGGTTATGAGCGAACGCTGAAGTAAACCTTATGTTTTCTGCTGTGTGCTTTTGAAGCTTTCTAGGAAAATCATAATGAAAAAATCATATCGCGTGAGACAAATGCCGGTGATCTCGTGGCACATCGACAATTCGTTCTGAAGAGTCATAAAAAAACGAGCCCACAAACAGCGTGGGCTCGTTTCTCTTGCCTTGGTGCCTCAACCAGCGCTTAACTGACTGGCATTACGCATTCGCGGCCTTTGTTCATTCATTTCACCATTCTTATTCGACAAGGGTCTGGTACTCGTCGCCCTGACGCTCGCGAATCGCACCGATGCGATACACGGTCTCGCCCAGGCGCGTGAGCTCGGCCTCGGCAGCATCCGCGTTCTCTTTGGAGACGATCACGGTCATGCCGATACCGCAATTGAACACGCGATGCATCTCGGCGTCTGCGACGCCGCCATGCTGCTGCAGCCAGCTGAACAGCGGCGGCATGGCCCAGCTGTCGCGCTTGAGCACGGCGGTCAGGTTGGGCTGCAGCACGCGCGGAATGTTCTCGACCAGACCACCGCCGGTGATATGCACCATGCCACGTACATCCATCTTTTCCATCAGCGCCAGCAGCGGCTTGACATAGATGCGGGTCGGCGCCAGCAATACATCAGCCAGCGGGCGGCCATGAAAATCAGCGTTCAGGTCGGGCTTGACAACATCAAGGATCTTGCGCACCAGCGAATAACCGTTCGAGTGCGCGCCGGAGGAAGCGAGACCCAGCACGACATCGCCCGGCTGTATCTTGCGGCCGTCGATGATCTTTGATTTCTCCACGGCGCCGACTGCAAAACCAGCGAGGTCATATTCACCATCCGGATACATGCTGGGCATCTCGGCAGTCTCACCGCCAATCAGCGCGCAGCCTGCCTGTTCGCAGCCGGCGGCAATGCCCTTGATGACGTCGGTCGCCGAAGCCACATCCAGTCGGCCGCAGGCAAAGTAGTCTAGAAAGAACAGCGGCTCGGCGCCCTGAACGAGGATGTCGTTGACGCTCATTGCGACCAGATCAATGCCGACCGTGTCGTGACGGTTCAGATGAAAGGCAAGCTTGAGCTTGGTGCCGACGCCATCGGTGCCGGACACCAGCACCGGCTCCTTGTATTTCTTGCTGACCTCGAACAAGGCTCCGAATCCGCCGATACCGGCCAGCACGCCCTCGCGCATCGTGCGCTTGGCAAACGGCTTGATAGCCTCGACGAGCGCGTCGCCCGCGTCAATGTCGACACCTGCGTCGCGATAGGAAAGGGAAACCGGAGAAGTCGAGGACATGGCGGGATCTGGAATAGGCAGGAGAAACGGTAGAATGCAGGCTTGCCCCAATGACAAGGCGGTGGGGCAGGCGAATCATTCTTATTTTACCAAATCACCCTGCCGGAGCCGCCCAGAAATGAGTTCATTGATTCCTGCCGAAATCCGCCAGTCCTGGGTCTGGATCACGATCGCGGTTGTTTTCATCCTGCTGCTGATGCAGCTGGGCCCGGTACTCACGCCGTTCGTCGCTGCCGCCGTGATCGGTTATGTGCTCAACCCGGCGGTCGATCGGATGGAAGGGCTGGGCCTGCCGCGCACGCTGGCGGTACTGCTGGCCATCATCGGGCTGGGGCTGCTGATCGCAACAATCGCCCTGATCGTGATACCGATACTGGCGGATGAGTTGCCGGTGCTGCGCAGCCGACTGCCTTCATTGTTGGCCAAGATAGATTCGACCATCGGGCCATGGCTGAGACAAATGGGCATCGCTGGGCGGCTGGATTTCCCGGCGCTGCAAAAGGCCATGGCCGCCAAACTGGCGGCCGGCGATGGCAGCGGCACCGCCGTGCTGACCTGGCTGCGCGTTGGCGGTAGCGCCCTGATTGGTTGGGTGGCGACCTTGTTCCTGATCCCGATCGTGCTGTTCTACCTGCTACTCGACTGGCACCGGGTGCTGCAAAAGATCGCTCGCGAGACGCCACGTCGCTGGGCCGCGCTGGTGGCGCAGATGGCCGGCGAAGTCGATATGCTGCTGGCGCAATACCTGCGCGGTCAGCTACTGGTCATGCTGCTGTTGTCGGCGTATTACTCGATTGCGCTGACCATCGCCGGGTTCGATGTGGCGCTGCCAGTCGGCATCCTGACCGGTCTGCTGGTTTTTATTCCCTACCTGGGCTTCGGACTAGGCTTGACGCTGGCCATCATCGCCGCCATCCTGCAATTCGATAGCTGGAACGGACTGGTCGCAGTGGCAATCATCTATGGCATCGGCCAGTTTGTCGAAAGCTTCTACCTGACGCCGAGGCTGGTTGGCGAGCGCATCGGCCTGCATCCACTGACCGTGATCTTCGCACTGCTGGCCTTTGGCCAGCTGTTCGGCTTCGTCGGCATCCTGTTGGCGCTGCCCGCGTCGGCTATACTCTCAGTCGGTTTCGGCCACCTGCGCCGACAATATTTGAACAGCAGTTTTTACAAGCAAACATGAGGCAGTTGCTGCTCGACTGGGGCGCGGCCCGGCCGCAGACCCTGGACAGCTTTGTCATCGGCAGAAACCAGGAACTGGCCGCCCTCCTCCAACGCATTGCCCATCGCGATGCCCCTACCCTGGACCAGCGTTTCGTGACCCTGTGGGGTGAGCCCGGGTCGGGCAAGTCACACCTGCTGGTCGCGCTGGCTGCGTCCGCGCCGGCGCTGCAACTGCACCGCGACTCGCCTGCAGCCGATTTTCGTTATGCGGACGGCACTGCGCTTTACCTGCTGGATGACTGCGATGAGTTCGACGAGCCGCGCCAGCATGCCGCCTTTGCGCTTTACAACGAGCTGCGCGAATCCGGTGGCATTCTGGTCGCCACCGCAAAGAAGCCGCCGTCGCAACTGGAAATGCGCGAGGACTTGCGCACGCGCCTGGGCTGGGGATTGGTGTATCAGGTGCACGGGTTGAGCGATGAAGAAAAGATCGATGCACTGGCTCATTCCGCACAGGCACGCGGGCTGTCGCTGTCGGCCGGCGTGCTACCCTATCTGTTGACCCACTTCCGGCGCGACATGCGCTCACTGTCGGCGATGCTAGATGCGCTGGATCGCTACTCGCTGGAGACCCAGCGGCCGATCACGACCCACCTGCTGCGCGAGTTGCTGCAGCAAGGCCTGTTCGACGACCCCGCCGATACCATCGCCGACGGCCGCCCCGTCCACTGACAATACCAAGAATGAATCTCGCGCTTTTCGATCTCGACAATACCTTGCTGCCGCTCGACTTTGACTATGAATGGGGGCAGTTCCTGTGCCGTGTCGGCGCAGTCGAGCGGGAGAGCTTCACTGCGCGCAACCTGATCTTCTATCAGCAATACCAGAACGGCACGCTGGACCCAGTCGAGTATCTTGAGTTCGCACTGAGTACGCTGGCGCGCTTCCCGGCGACCCAGCTGGCGACCTGGCATGAGCAGTTCATGCACGAAGTGATACAGCCGGCGATACACGAACCGGCGCGCGCGCTGGTAGCACAGCACCGCGATGCCGGCGACCTCGTGTGCATCATCACCGCGACCAATCGTTTCGTGACCGGGCCGATCGCCAAGGCCTTCGGCATCGAGCACCTGATCGCCGCTGAACCCGAATTCCTCACCGATGGCAGCGTCACCGGCCGTCTGGTCGGGTCGCCGCCGTTCGGGCCGGGCAAGGTCAGCAACACCCATGCCTGGCTGGCCTCGCTCGGTCACACGCTGGATGGCTTTGGCCGCAGCACCTTCTACAGCGACTCGCAGAACGACATTCCGCTACTGTCGGCCGTCACCCATCCGGTCGCGACCAATCCGAACGCTGCCCTCGCCTCGCATGCGCAAGCGCATGGCTGGCCCATCCTGCAGCTGTTTGACCAGGACACGCAATGATCAAGAAATTCATCCGTCGCATACTCGGCGTGGGCGGACAGACCAACGAGCCGCTGGTGTTCGGCCCGTCCGAGCATGGCATCGATCCTGAGGATGTCTCGCCGAATGCGGTGCGGGTCACGCAGACCCTGCAGAAGGCCGGCTTCAAGGCCTTCATCGTCGGTGGCGCAGTGCGCGATCTGGTGCTGGGGCATCGGCCCAAGGATTTTGACGTCGCCACCGATGCAACACCGGAAGAGGTCAAGCGCCTGTTCCGTCGTGCCTTCATCATCGGTCGCCGCTTCCAGATCGTGCATGTGATGTTTGGTCAGGAACTGATCGAGGTCACGACCTTCCGCGGCAATTCGGCGAACGAGGCACCGAAAGACGAGCATGGTCGTGTGCTTCGGGATAACACCTTCGGCGAGCAGCATGAAGATGCCGAGCGGCGCGACTTCACGATCAATGCGATGTACTATGATCCGGCGCGCGAGCAGGTGCTCGACTATCACGGCGGCATGAAGGATATCCGCAGCAAGACCTTGCGCATCATTGGCGTGCCCGAGGCACGCTACCGCGAAGATCCGGTGCGCATGCTCCGTGTGGTGCGCTTTGCGGCCAAGCTTGGTTTCACAATCGCGCCGCCGACCCGCGCGCCGATCAAAGTCATGGCACCGCTGATCAATAACGTTCCGGCGGCGCGCGTCTTTGATGAAATGCTCAAGCTGCTGATGAGCGGTCATGCGATGGCCTGCCTGCAGCAACTGCGCAAGCAGGGCCTGCATCACGGCCTGCTGCCACTGCTCGATGTGGTGCTGGAGCAGCCAATGGGCGAGCGTTTCGTGACGTTGGCGCTCTCCAATACGGATGAGCGCATCCGTCAGGGCAAGCCGGTCTCGCCCGGCTTCCTCTTCGCCGCGCTGCTCTGGCATCAGGTGCTCGAGAAATGGAATGCCTACAAGGCTGCCGGCGAGTCGCCGATACCGGCGCTGCACCTGGCCGCGGATGATGTGCTGGATACTCAATCCGAGAAGCTTGCGCTACAGCGCCGCTTTACCACTGACATGCGCGACATCTGGGCCATGCAACCGCGCTTCGAGCGCCGTGTCGGCAAGTCGCCTTACAAGCTGCTCGAGCATCCGCGCATGCGCGCCGGCTATGACTTCATGCTGCTGCGCTGCGAATCCGGCGAGCTTGATGCCGAGCTCGGCGAATGGTGGACGGATTTCATCGATGCCGACGGCGGAGAGCGCGAACGGCTGCTGGCGAAAAAGCCTGCTGATGAGGCAACTGCGCCAGCTAAGCGCCGGCGCCGTCGCAGCGGTCGCGGGCGTGGCAAGGGTACGGGTGGCGATGGCCACGACAGCGGCGAATGAGCGCCGAGGTCACCGCCTACATCGGCCTCGGTGCCAATCTCGGTGATCCGGTACAGGCGCTGAGAGATGCGCTGGACGCCATACGCGAACTTCCACAGGTGCGACTGTCGGCGGTTTCCGCGTTCTACAGCAGCGCCCCAGTGGATGCCGGTGGCGATGACTATGTCAATGCGGTTGCTTGCTTGCAGACGTCGCTGGATGCCCATGCGTTGCTTCGGGCACTGCAGGCAATCGAGCTGCGCTTTGGACGCGAACGCCCCTTCCGCAATGCCCCCCGCACGCTGGATCTGGACCTGCTGCTGTATGGCGAGCAGGTGATCACAGACGAAGACCTGCAGGTTCCACATCCGCGGATGACCGGCCGCGCTTTCGTGCTGCTGCCACTGCTGGAGCTTGATCCCGGCCTGCAGCTGCCAGGCCATGGCGCGGCCAGCGATCATCTCGCCAACGTGCAGGATCAGCAGATACACCGGATGAACTGAGCCGGACCGACAGACGCCCTCAATGCCCGCGCAAGCGCACGGATCACTCAAGAAAACATCGCCGGCCAGCAGGACTGGTTGAACTGTCAACGCAATCACGTATCATCCACGCCCATGAGCCTGGAAAAATACAAGTACATCGTCGTGGAAGGCCCGATCGGCGTCGGCAAGACCAGCCTGGCGCGACGCATTGCCGCCGAAACGGGGGCGCAGCCGCTGCTCGAGCAGCCACAGGACAATCCCTTCCTCGAGCGCTTCTACCGTGACTCGGCGCGCTATGCGCTGCCGACCCAGATGTTCTTCCTGTTTCAGCGCATGAACCAGCTGCGCGACCTGACCCAGGGCGACCTGTTCTCGGCGCCGGTGGTATCCGACTTCCTGATCGACAAAGACCCGATCTTCGCCGCATTGACGCTGGCCGATGACGAGCTGAACCTGTACCGGCAGATGTTTGATCACTTCAGCCAGTCCGCGCCGCGTCCAGACCTGGTGATCTATCTGCAGGCCGCACCAGCGACGCTGGCCGAGCGCATCCGCCGTCGCGGCGTGCCCAGCGAGAGCGGTATTTCCGAGACCTACCTGCAACGGCTGTGCGAGGGCTACAGCCGCTTCTTCCACCACTATGATGCTGCGCCACTACTGATGGTGAACGCCGAGCACCTGAACCCGATCGAACGCGGCGACGATTTCGCCTTGCTGATGCAGCGCATCGCCAGCATGCGCGGCAAGCGCGAATTCTTTAATCGCGGCGAGTGAACCGCCCACAGGGAATACCATGAGCAGCCAACCTGGCGCCAATGACGGCGCCGTCCGCAAAAAAGTCACGACTGCAATGCTTGCGCAAATGCGCGCCAGCGGCGAGAAGATAGCGATGCTGACCGCCTATGACGCCAGCTTCGCATCGCTAATGGACCGGGCCGGCGTGGAAACGCTGCTGGTCGGCGACTCGCTGGGCATGGTGGTGCAGGGCCATGGCACAACGCTGCCAGTGACGCTGGAAGACATCGCCTATCACACCGCCTGCGTCGCGCGCGCTGCCGCCAGCGCAATGATTATCAGCGACATGCCCTTCGCCAGCTATGCGACACCGCAACAGGCGCATGACCACGCGGCCATACTGATGCGCGCCGGTGCGGAAATGGTCAAGCTGGAAGGCGGCAGTTGGTTGATACCAACCGTACAGCTGCTGGTCGAGCGCGGCATGCCGGTCTGCGCGCATCTGGGGCTAACACCCCAATCCGTACACCAGCTGGGCGGCTTCAAGGTGCAGGGCAAGACAGCAACCGCGGCCGACCAATTGAAGGCCGATGCGCTGGCGCTGCAGGCTGCGGGCGCGTCACTGCTCGTGCTGGAAGCGATACCAGCGGCGCTGGCCAACGAAGTCACGCAACTGCTGTCCATACCGACCATTGGCATTGGTGCCGGCGCCGGCTGCTCCGGTCAAGTGCTGGTCATGCATGACATGCTTGGCGCCTTCCCCGGCCATCGACCGAAGTTCGTCCGCAACTTCATGGAAGGCCAAGGCAGCGTGCCGGGCGCTTTCGCTGCTTATGTGCTGGCGGTCAAGGACGGCAGCTTCCCCGGAACTGAACACAGCTTCTGAGCATCTCGGTGCGTGCACAAAAAAGCCCGGCAGCGATCGCTGTCCGGGCTTTTTCGTCACGGTAAATCGCTGAAAATCATAGACCGGATAGCTGCCAAGATGCCGCCTTGCTCTGCAGTGCTCAGCCCTGCTCGCCAATGATGGCCTGCGCGTAGCGATCAAATACTTGCTCAAGCTGGGGCGCCATGTCATCCAGGCTGCTGATCGCAAGGCCGAGATCACGTACCAGGCCATCATCAAGGCTGTAGACCCAGCTGTGTATCGTCAGCTCCTGCCCGCGCTCCCACGCATCCTGCACGATCGTAGTCTGACAGACATTAATGACCTGCTCGATCACGTTCAGCTCGCACAGACGATTGCCACGCTGCTTGGGCGGCAACGTCTCCGGCAAAAAATCTGCATGCTTGATATGTACATCCTGCACATGCCGCAGCCAATTGTCCGCGAGTCCGACACGACGTCGGTCCATCGCCGCATGCACACCCGAACAGCCATAGTGACCGCAAACAATCACGTGCTTGATACCCAGCACATCAATCGCGAATTGCAGCACTGACAAGCTGTTGAGGTCGGTATGCACGACTACATTGGCAACATTACGGTGCACGAACAGTTCACCCGGCTGCAGGCCAACAATCTCGTTGGCTGGCACACGACTGTCCGAGCAACCGATCCAAAGAAATTCGGGCGACTGCTGCGAGACCAGCTTCTGGAAAAACTCGGGATCGCGCGCAATCATATCTGCGGCCCACTCCCGATTATTGGCGACCAGTTGGCGCAATGCCCTGTCAAATTTACTCATGCGAGGTCATGCTCCATGCATTTGTTGTCGTCCATTTTACCGCAGGCATCTGGCCGAACTTCTGCGAATCAGCAGCAAGGAATATTAGTAGCGGCGAATGACCTGCTAATAGTTTTTTCGGATATGCGCGATCTTTTTAGACTGACCATCGCATTGAACACATTGAGAATGCACAAGCCGACGAAAGCCAAGCAACTGCTGCCGTCAAAACTATCGCAGAAAAATTGTCATAAATCCATCTTGCTGGCGAGCTCTGTTCGGGTAAAAGCAAGTCATAAATTTTCTGGTTTGAAGGAGAAGATCATGTTGATGACCTTGGTAGAAAACCCTGCTCAGGGAAACGAAGATCGAGACAGTAATCTCGCAACATCATTACCACCCTCGCTGTCTGCCAATTGCCGGCGTCAATATCAGCAAATCGATGTCGATTACGATCCGCAGCAGAGGGCTCTGTGGACCACCATGAAGCCCATGGGCGTTCCTTGTTTCAACCAGAACATGGTCGAAGAGATTCACCACTGCTTCTACGAGCTTCGCGCCTACGAAGGCGAGTGCCTCTACCAAAATGAGCTGAATCCGGTCAATTATTCAGTTATTGCGTCGCGTCATCCGACCGCCTTCAATCTGGGCGGAGACCTCGCCCTGTTCCTGACGCTCATACGCACCAGGAACCGAGAAGCGCTGGATCATTATGCTCGCCTGTGCGTGAATGCACTCTATTTGCGCATCAGACAATTTGATAGTCAGGTCGTCACCATCTCGCTGGTCCAGGGCGATGCCTTGGGCGGCGGCTTTGAATACGCACTGTCCAGTAATGTCATCATCGCCGAAGAGGGCGTTCGCATGGGATTGCCCGAGGTGATGTTCAATCTGTTCCCCGGCATGGGTGCCTACAGCCTGTTATCTCGCCGAGTTGGAAGCAAGCTGGCCGAAGAAATGATGATTTCGGGGAATATCTATCGCGCCGAAGACTTGCAGCGTATGGGCGTCATCGATATCGTCGCACCACGTGGCGAAGGTGAGAAAGCGGTCGATCAATTTATTCGCAAACAAGGCAAGCGATTCAATTCGCTACGCTCTATCTATCAATGCAGGCAACATATTTCACCGATCAGCCATGATGAATTGCAGAACATTGCCAATTTGTGGGTTGATGCTGCACTACGGCTCGAAGAGCATGATATGCAGATCATTACCCGGCTGGTACGCTCGCAGCGCGCAGAGCAGGAGAAACGTATGCTCGCCGGCAAGGGCTTACGTCAACGGTTTATCAATCTGCCTGTTGCCTGAATCGGCATTCGATTCGTTACCATCGATGACATCAGCGACCTATCCATATTGCCGATCATGATCCAAGCTTGCATAGCGCTACCGACAAGTCGCACCGCCATGGCACATCACGACATGCCATGGCGGTCGAATTGTATGGTCACTTCAGGCTCGATGGCATGACGGGTTCGCAGTCTTGCCGTTCCGGGATGGCCGAGCACCAATGCAAAGAGCTGGAAATTTACATCGACGCTGTTGAGTATAGAGTCACTCGCACCGAGGCAGTCTGGGTGCTGCAGTAGTAGTCTCAGCGCCGCCATGTGATCCTCATCCAATGACGCATGGGATTCAAGGAAAGTGAACCCGCTGGACAGCGGCAGATCCAGCTTGTTTGAAGTGGCCGTCGCCACCTTACCGCCGTAGAGTGAGGACATCAATTCCAGGACATAGACCAGTCCCAACACACAGGCCGGGTGCTCGTAGGCGATGCCATGATAGTTGAAAGACAGTATGGCTTGGACAGCGGCTGTCGGTCTCATGGTCGCTACCTGCTCGGTTGACCAGCCCAGCGCATGGAGGTCATTCAGCACCATCTGCTCATGACCCCTCTCTTCTTGTACATGCTCATACAAAAAGCCTCGAAGTCCTGGCGCACGATCGGCGCAATGCCCAGCTGCTGCAGCCATGATCGGACAGAAGTTGGAAACCAGCGGATAAAGGCGAACCAGAAACTGGGCATAATCGGATTTACTCAGGCGGCCTTCAAGCATCGCTTGCAGTGACGGATGGGCATCAATAAGCTGCAAATGATCGTCGGTCAAGGCGACGAGTTCACTGGAAAAATTCATCAGGGTCTCCTTGATGGTTCAATGGGTGAGGCGAGAATTCTTGCGCTGCTGGCGGTACTGCTCCAGCTCCTGACAGAGTTGCAGGAATGCTTGCCTGATCTCGAACATCAGATCGGGGGCATGAAGCTTCATCTCGGCAGCACTGAGCTTCTCGACTTGCCGACATAAATTTTTCAACGATGTCGCACCGATACTAAGTGCCGATCCCTTGATCGCATGCAGGATATCCTGCACATTGCTCCACTCATGATCATCAATCGCATTTCCAAGACGATCGATCATGCGTCTATTTTCTGTCATGAACTCGACGATCAAGTCATCCAGGAATCGTGGCTCGACGCTGACCTCTTCGAGGTCAGTCAGGTACTTCGGTTCCAGTATGCGGTCATGGGTGTGCAAGCTGGGCAGCCCGACAATTTGCGTGGGGTGGGAACGATCGTCCATCAATGTATCGCCGGCGCGATATCGGGTCACCAGCAAGTTCAGCGTCTGCAACAGCAAGTCAACCTGCACAGGCTTGGACAAGAACTCATCCGCGCCTGCCTCCAGACTTTCAGATCGAGCTTCCGGTGTCGCATTCGCGGAAAACATGATGATGGGCATGCGCGTCTGTCCGGCATGCATCAGCCGATACATACGGGCAGCATCTGTACCTCCCATGCCCGGCATGTTCATGTCGAGTATCAGCGCATCAAATTGGCGCTTGTCCACCAGGTCCAGCGCCTCTTCACCATCGCGTGCCATGAAGCACTGATGCCCGGCGCGCTCGAGGATTTTCTGGATCACCTTGCGATTAGTTGGGTTGTCCTCGGCCACCAAAATCTTGTATGAATCCGGATCCAGCGAAGACTCGACCTTGCCAGCACCTATCTTTAGCCCATCCGGGTCAACCGCCAGAGAGTGTTGGGCTATATCTCGACCGCTTTCCAGTGTCACCACATACAGCAGCCTGTCCAGACAGATCGGGGCATCATCAGCGTAAAGGACAGAGAAGCACCCTGCCTGCGCGGCCATGGTCGCCAGCTCGGTGTCGTGCTTGCCCTCAGGGAGGGCGAGCACGACTGGCAGATGCCGGCTGACCGCTGGACGATTCAATTCGCTCACCATGCGCGCCATGGTCAAGGCCGCCTTCTCTGGCTTAAGCTGGAAAAGCTCGGGGAAGCCGATAAAGGCCAGCAAGAAAGGATGCTCATCGAGGTTTGACTGCTCAATGGCTGCCTTGGCCTCGGCGAGACTGGAGACGATGGTCGGCGCGATACCTGCATGCTCGGCCACGATCCCGGCCAGCGCCGCACCCTGCTCACCCATGCCGACGAACAGAGTGCGTATGGTGCGGTCCGCCGGGCGACGAGGCTCGCCCGTGAAGACATGGCGCAGGCTGATCACGAACCAGAACTCGCTGCCACGGCCTTCCTCGCTGCTGAACCCGATCTCCCCGCCCATCAACTCCACCAGCTGCTTGCAAATGGTCGTGCCCAGCCCGGTGCCGCCGTAGCGGCGCGCGGTGGATTCCGAGGCTTGGGTAAAGCTGTCGAAGATGCGAGCATGCGCGCTGGCCGGTATGCCGATGCCGGTGTCAGTGACAGAAAAACGCAAGCTGACCGCACCATCTTCATTGGCCAGCCATTCGATCCGCAGCCGTATTCGCCCTTGCTCGGTAAATTTCACGGCATTGCCAAGCAGGTTGACGAGTATCTGCCGCAGGTGATGCGGATCCCCATTCAGCATCGCCGGGATACGGGCGTCGATGTGACTGGTCAGGACGATGGCTGTTGGATCGATCCGGTACCGGAAGACTGACAAGATGCCCTGGGCCAGCTGATAGAGATTGAAATCTACCGCTTCCAGTGACATCTTGCCGGCCTCGATTTTCGAGAAATCCAGTACATCCTCGATTTGTGACAGCATCAGTTGCGAGGTCATCGTCATCGTGTCGAGCATGTCGGCCTGCTCTCGATCGATGCGCGTGCTTTTCATCAGGTCGACCATGCCAATGATGGCATTGAGCGGTGTACGCAGCTCATGACTGACTGCGCAAATGAACTGACGCTTGGCAGCATTGGCGGTCTCGGCCTGTTGCAGCGCCTTGTACAGTCGGCCAACCAGCATGCTGAAGTACAGGGACACCAACAAGGTACCGAGCCACAGGCCGATGGCAATCCCACGCTCGGCGCGCCAGTAAGGCACATAACTGATGGCGATACCGAAGCCCAACAGTGAAAATGCCAATGAGATGAAAAGATAACGCTGGCCGAACCGGAATCCGTAGCCAATGATGATCCACAGATAGAGAAAGAACAGCGGCGCTGCATGGCCGCCACCGATCAGGAAGATGTAGGTCAGCGTACCGGTATCGAGCAGGATAGCGGCCGTGCGTCGCAACGGATGCTCGCCGGGCGAGATCAGTACCGACAGCGAGATCAGCAGCGACAGGCAGAGAAAGATAGCCAGTGTCTGCAGCAGGTCGGGATGCAGGCCTGTCGCCCGCTCCGGCAATGAAGATCCAATGCGCACGAAGTAAATCAGCAGCAGGCTGCCGATCACGATGCGAATCAGGGATTGTTCGAACTCGCTCTGGCGCTTGCCTGCAAAATAGCCTTGCACACGCTGCAGCAATCTCTGGGACAAGATGGATATGGACATGGCGAGGCCGCGCGCAATACCATGAGCCTTGCTGGATCACGCGCGAGAGAGAACGGGACGGTCGCGAATCTTAGCGTTCGCACACGCATGATTAGTCCCCGCTCACAATTACTCAAGATCTCATGAATCTTGCGCATATCTCTGTGCTACGAGCGATTACAACCGCTGCACATCGGCCAGAAACAACAACGCCGGCATGAAAGCCGGCGTCACTTACTCGAAGAACTCCTTGACCTTGTCCATCCAGGATTTGCTCTGGGGACTGTGCTTCGCACCACCCGCGAGGGTCAGCGTCTCGAACTCGCGCAACAAGTCCTTCTGCTTGTCGGTCAGCTTGACCGGCGTCTCGACCAGCACATGGCAGAACAGGTCGCCGGGGAAACCGGAGCGCACGCCCTTGATACCCTTGCCGCGCAGGCGGAAGGTCTTGCCGGTCTGCGTACCCTCGGGCACGCTGAACGAGACCTTGCCCGACAAGGTCGGTACCTCGATCTCGCCGCCCAGCGCCGCCCGTGCGAACGAGATCGGCATCTCGCAATGCAGGTCGTCGCCATCGCGCTGGAATACCGAATGCTGCTTGATGTGTATCTCGACATACAGGTCACCCGGCGGGCCGCCGTTCATGCCCGGCTCGCCATTGCCGGTCGAGCGTATGCGCATGCCGTCATCGATGCCGGCCGGGATCTTGACCTCCAGCGTCTTGTTGCGCTTGGTGCGGCCTGAACCGCCGCAGCTGGTGCAGGGATCAGGAATCACCTTGCCGGTGCCATGGCACTTCGGGCAGGTTTGCTGGATGCTGAAGAAGCCCTGCTGCATGCGTACCTGACCATGACCGCCACAGGTGCCGCAGGTGGTCGGCGAGGTGCCGGGCTTGGCGCCCGAAC